>BNJV01001316.1_pt1 | contig 121607 bp, 129 predicted proteins | sample 8540591 | NCBI WGS metagenome assembly BNJV01 (sample SAMD00202457, study PRJDB9452) | human saliva metagenome | host: Homo sapiens
CGGGCAGTCTGGATTCTGGTAGATACAGATATTAGAGTGAATACCTGGAGCGATAACCGGGGAGATTGAGTCGAACCGTGACGAACAAGTTCGAAGGCGCTCCTCTTTTGTAAATATTCCCCACTGAACAGCGGAAAATAAAAGCGTGAGAGTTCATGAAAGGTGAAAGAGTACCGAGATGTTTGTTTTGCACACGTGAAACAAAGCCGAACAAACCCGAAGAACAGTGAAAGAAGTGTTGATGAGAAGCAGGCAAATATGTCAGAAATGCCCGTCTGGGAATAAAGTTTTAATGCCGATAACTCGTAAGGCTGCATTTTCGCAGTCGTTTTCGCGCCGGTTTTTCCGGTTTTCAAGCTAAAAGAGGCCTCCATGGATGTCCGCGCCGTTTCAGTATCGTCGATTTTGAGGAAAGACAAAATGATGAGAATGACCATTTCTCCGAAGTGAAAACAGCAGCCTTGCCCCGCGATTGTCGAAAGATGAAAGCGAAATGACGGATTAGCAGCTCGTTACAACAGCATCGGCAGCCGAACAGGCTTTTTGTTTTAGAATAGTTTTACAAAGGAAACTCACCATTAGTTTCTTTTGATGAAGATGAGAGCCGACAGCAGCAAAGAAGGCACAGAGATTGCCAGAGTGAGTGTCTGCGCTTCGAGCGACATAAAGATAATCTTTATTGTGACACCCCACCTCATCGCCCAGATAAGGTAGACCTCTTTTACCGTAAAGTTATCTTGTAATAAACCGAAAGCAGACTTCCGTACTTTTAGCAACTCTCTGCAATTTGCTTTATACTTGGGATCAAGTCGGCTTCAACCATCTTCATCAAAAGAATTAGCCAGGATAGACTTGAGTTTTTGTAAAAACTGTTTCATAGAGGGAAAAGCAAAGTCGATGTTTCTATCTATTCACCATAGGTATCCAGCACATCGCTTCCATGAGCCGAAACTTCATACTGCCCCTGGAAGTTTCTCGCCCCGGATCTGATGTCTTTAACAACAATGGCGGAACTTTTCAAATATTTGGAAATCTCATCACTCTTTTCACATCTCCGTAATCGTAAGGGTAAAATTGTCACCCGAGGAAACTAGTCCCCATTCCTCCATCTGTTTTATGTTTTCATCGGCTTGATACTTTAGAAACTTTTGCTTTTGACTCAATCCCATGGAAAGGAACATATTTTAAAAGCAAAAATACCAAGAAGAACCGGCAAAGAACGACGGCTGTGATGATGAGAAAAATGTAGCTAGTCTTTTTCTGATTATCGGTATTAGGCTTTTGTATTTCCCGAACTACGAGGCATTTCCTGAACGCTATTTTGCACAAAAAGCCTCCCTCATTCGTAGCACTTTTGCTTCCTTGTATTTCTCTCAGGATTTTGTTCCAGCTTGTTTCCGCAGTGTGTGCAAAACAAACATCCCTCCGGTAAACTCTTTTTCCGCAATTTGAACACTTTTTCATGAACTTCCCCTTTTCAAAAGTTTTGTATGCTTTTGTTTTTCCTTATTTTAGTAGAATAACACAAAAGAGAGAGCCCAAGACTTTATTCTCGATCCACAGAGGATTCGATGCAAATACTTTTCCCTGGTTATCATCCCGGAAGTATTTCACCCCTATCTACAGCTATCTCACCAAGAATCCGGATTTGTTTTTAAATAAAGTTAGTTAAACTTAATAACAACTTTATTAAATCATTTTAAGTACTGGATAGACAATTTTGTATATATACCGATGAAACTTTACACTATGAGAAAGCTTGTCAGGAGATATTTTTCGCTATATCAATGAGGAATTGAATATCCACAGCAAAGGTGATGTGCTCGATCTTCAACCAAGTTCGACAGGGCAATATGGCGGAAACACGAATCAGTGAAATTAAGAAAGGAAAAGCGGAAAGGATATAAAGCTTAAAGGAAGTGGCGCTGTACTGTTTTTCGGAGTGCTTTTCAGGCAAAAGAAGAAGCTCTGCCCTCCAAGATATATTGATTTTCTTCTATAGGGAAGAGATTTATTTTCCGAAATGGGAAGAGTATAAAACGGAAAATTTTAAGACCTATGTCATCTGTGGAATTTGGATTGACACTCGTGACATACCCTGGGCAAGAAGCGGAAGAGGAAGCAGAATTATCTTTTTTCACAAAAAGGAAATCAAAAACCTCGGAAAGCAAGGTCTTTGATTGCTTCCTCCTTATTCAGAAATGATGCAGAACTGATATTTATTTTTCTTTTCTGCCTGTATTATTTTCTTGATTTTTCTGATCTTGAATTTATACCGGATTAGTGGGTAGATCTTCTTTCTTTTTGTGTTAAAGCCTCCCGGAGCTTTAGCACCTTTTACTATTGGCGGTTTTCACCTTCTTTTTGGTTTAGTGGATGCGGAATTGCCGTTTTTCTTATAAAGCAAGGGAAAAGAGACGTCAGTATTTCCTGAGAGATGTTCTTTATATTGCAAAAGTATGGAGCCGTAGATAGGATTGTTCCGGGAAAAAGATATGACTGCTGTAGCCGTATCTGTATATTCCGTTTTTGCAATCTTACCGGGTACATTTTCCGCCTGGGCTTTGTATCTCTTTTTGCAGAGTTTTACGGACTTTCCTGCTTTTTGTTCGAAAGGACGTTTTGATGCTATGGCCAATCTGGACCCTAGCTCTGCTTTTGACCTTTGCCCATAGTTTCTTCTTACTTATAAGAGAACCTATGACGAAGTTTAAAAGAGAAGGTGGAGAATCCGGATACCCCTAAGCATAGACCGACTTCATGTGATTAGCACTAACGCCTCATTTGGTATTTAACTTAAGCTTTACCACCATTGGAATTGTTTTTGCCGGAATTTACGGCTTTTCTCTATATTTCCAATGGGAAAAATGTTTCGTCTCCATTCTTTGCTTTATGATTCTGGGGATACACGCTACTCGTGGTTTTCTTCCTGCTCTCCCTATGCAGTGGACTTAATGCGGAATGTTCGGGTTCTTTTTATTGTTTTATCCGATTGTAGCCATTTTTAGTTCCCTATTCTACGCTCTGTTTTCAGGCAGGTGCGTTTTTTCTTTAAATCTGGTGAATTTTTGTGCTTTAATAGCTTGGCTGGTGGAATTTTAGAAGAGGAAGCAGAAGTGTTTTGCCTTTGATTCGTCAACATAAGGTATATTTTTATATTTTATGCTTTCCTGTTTTTTCCTCTATTACTTTCTTTTCCTTTCGCATTTAGGATTTAGCAGCAAAGAAGAAATGGCTGTACCGCCATTTTTTCTTCTTACACCAAACTTACACTGACCTGAGTGTAAGAAAAATATAGGTGAAGAAACCATGCCTCTCGGTTAAAAGTCCAAGAGAATAAACAGTCGATTCTTACTTTTTAGTAAGCTATGGAAAAGTATTCTAAAATTTCATGAAAAACAAGAAAGGGAAGGTAGAAGATGAAGAGACAGGATGTAAAAGCCATGAAAGTTTTAGCAGCCACCATGCTATGCACAGGAGCATTTGCTCCTGGACAAGCTTTGCAGGCAGCTGGGTCAATGATGCACATGGCTGGTGGTACAACCATGGTAACGGCAATTGGCCATCCAGCAGCTGGCAGTGGATTGACGGAAACAACGACGGTACTGTAGAGTGCTACTACTTTGATCGTATGGGCTATTGTATGATGAATGCTACTACACCGGACGGCTATCAGGTGAACGGTAGCGGTGCCTGGGTAGAGAATGGAGTAGTACAGACCAGAAATATGGGAAGCGGACAGGCAGGAACGGGGCTCAAAAACACTTCCCAAAGTAGCAGCTAAAACAATGATCAAAGTGGAGGAAAAAGTAGCAAACAGGGAGGATTAACCTTATATAATGCTACACCACTTGTGATCACGCCGAGAGAAAGGATAGTTTAGTAAGTAATCGGGAGAATAAATCCTATACCAAGTGCTTTAGATTTTGGGATGGAGAATATATAGAGTTTGATAACTCTGCCGGATATACCCATCTTAAGGCAACTGTTTTTCCGGTAAAAAGATGGATGGTTGGAATGAGACGATCGCATGCTTTTTGACAGGTGCTGTCCGGAGAGGATGAAGAGTTTTATGTAACGCAGGACATCTATTATGACACCAAAGCCTTTGATATCGATGTGATATTTCCGGCTACGAAAAGGTAAGAATTAAGGCAATTTTCAGTAAATGACGGAGATTACATCGGTTTAGCCAACGCCTCGTTTTGAATAAGGTAGTTGTAGTTGAGAATTGAGGAATAGGGAAGCAGAGTTTTTACAAGGCTCGCTCCTTTGTTCCGGCTTTTTAAGAAGTTAGGAGAAACTGCAGGGTCTTATGACTCTGCAGTTTTCAGGAAAAAGAGATAAATACTTTACTTTAGTGGAAATATTCAGCCAAAGGAGCCTCGCTTTATGAAGAAAATCAAATGGATTACCTCGCTTTTTCGGGATGCTTTTGGTCTCCTCTATGGAACGTATAAGATGAGTAGGTGAAATCCTAGCTTTACAAGAGTACCGGGAGGAAAACCAAGGCTTTGTTAGGAAACGAAGAGGCGTATTCTGTATATTTTCCATTCTTCTTTCAGAAAGAGAGGCCATAAAAAGCCTATAACTGGGGAGAAGAGAAAAAGAGAAAAGGGAAGAGTGCCGGCAAGAAGGGGACGGATACTCGACTGAAGAGTTCTGCAGATGTAAGGAAAAGGGGCATGTAAAGTCTACGGTCTCCCTTTACGGACGTTACGGGGATGGCAGAGAGAAACTGATATACCTTAAAGCCGGAGAGGCGGAAGAAGGCAAGGAGAATGCCATTTTGAGCATTTACTCCTACTATGACGGAAGAGGAAAAAGCTGACGGAGTCCTTTGGTTGGGATGATAAGGAGCAGGAAGATTCTTCTGCTTGTATAAACTGAAAGGAAAGGCCGGATTATACTATTATTATAAGGATCGGGAGGAGGAGTACTATACAATTAACAAGCAGTATCCTTGGACGGGCAGGATTATGCCGATGAAGATTGGATCAGGAAGAATGAAGACTACAGTGAACTGCTGTTTTCGCATCTGAGGAGAAAAATTTCCACTTTATCGGTATGACGAATCCCGATAATAGTATGGGAACAGAGGAGGCTCTGGAATATATTCAAAAATGAACCCTTCTCTTAAGATGCCGGAAGAAAAGAAGAAGGAAAAACAAGGGATGACTGGTCACGGGCTTTCTATCAGTATGTGATGGAGGAAGGACAGCAGTTGAATGTTCTTTCCGATACGGACAATCCGGTGATGGCTCTATGGGATATGGATGGAGATAAAAACACCGGAATTAATCATCGGTACCAACAATACTTATGGCAGCTATTCATCGGCCAAGGTGGTGAACATAGTAATCAGGGAATGAAAGTGTTGAGGGGAATCTGATGCAGCTATGGCACAGTTTTTTGCAAAATCATACAGCGGATCCGGATTACCCCGGTGTATACTTCCATTACTGGCGTCGAGGAGCTGCGTGGATGCTGTCGGAGGCCGGGATATGGAAGGTGCCATGCACTACTACATCATCTACTCCTACATTGATGGAGAGGCGCTGAAAGATATAGAAGTTGCTTCTTATACGGAAAACGATCTGTATTACTATGGGATGATGATGAAGTGATTCAGTATGATCAGGCAACAGAGGATCGGGGACTGTTTGATGCTACCACGGTAAACCCTTCCCCGAGGCATACAATTTGTTACGCTGGAAGAAATTCAGGAAACATGGGTTAGAATCTTTACGGATTTAAACAGCATTGATACAAGTGATTATTATGAAGAATATAAAGTGATGTATTCCATAAGGCGAAGATCTTGACCAAAAGTTCGGAAGAGGGAAGAATTGGACCTTAAAAAGCTCCTGAGTCAAGAGGATGTAGAACAGCATCTGGAAGTTTTGTGATGAAAGTTTCTCTGTTCCTTAAGCTTTTACTGGAGCACACTTCTCTTGAGAAAAAGCAATACGGAATATAATGCCGACTATGCCAAGATGGCGGCAGTATTCAGCGAAGCGGCTAATACCGGAAAAGGAAATTGAAGACTGTTATAAAGGATTAAGATTTGTAAAATATAGCACATGAGGGCAACTATGCAAGTCATTCTAGTAGAGCAAGCTTTATGACTGCAAAATATGATTATAAAGAAAGAAGAAGATCCTTTAGAGGAACGTATAATCTTTATGATTTCTCTCGGTAGCAATGAGCCGGAGTATCATTTTCCCTATGACTATCAGGGCTATGAGACAGGAAAATTCAGAGGGATTCTCGGTCAATTTACTAAGAATGGAATTTTACCAAGAGAACGTAGAAGAAATCCTTTATACAGTGGTAGAGCCGAAAAACTTTATGCCCTGTTTATTACCGGAGAGGGCAAAACGGAGCAGTGGCGGAGCAGTTGGGAAAGATATTTTTGGAAAACGATTGGGACAGGTCCTCAGTGACGGTGTATGCTTTCAATACACCAAATTATACTGCGGAACACAGTGACGATGAGTGGCTCCCCATCTTTAATATCGTGAATAAAGGATCTCTTCCGCAGTATACTACAGGATATCAGCGTTAGTGGCAGAAGTTTTTATTTTTAAAGGAAATGAAGACAGTATTATGGAAAACCATGACTTGTTCGCATGATGCAAAAATCTTTCTACAGATACAATCCAAGGAAAAATATGGAAAAGGAAATCGAAAACTTATCAGTTGATTCCGATTACAGGAGAGCCCAAGCTGGATGTTTTGGATGCCTCCGATTACTCTATGGCCGGCCTTCGAAGCAGGGTGCAATATCGAAAGAACAGTCCGGTACAGATTTTAGAGATGGGGATAAAGCAGTGTTATAGCACTCGAGTCATCTGCATTTTCTCTATATCTGAAAGGAAAGAAAGAAGAAAAAGCTGTATTTCCAAGTGCAAAGAATAGAGAAAAGGAAAGCTTTGGAACAAAGCTAGTTTTGATAATATTGTGATGGATAAGAATAAGCGCCTGTTTACCGAAATTGTCCGGAGGCCAAGGCGCAAAATAAGCTTTTATATTCTAAGAGATAAATTACCCCACAGTTTGGAAAAGCCTTTTTATGGGAAGAAAGAGAATTGGCTGTAAGACAGATCTCGTCCCCATGGAGAGATTACCGGCTTTTTCCATATTTCCGTGGCAAAGTATTGTTTTTATAGTCTTGTCTCTATGCAGCTTCCTGCTCCTCCCTTTTGTCCCTTCGAGACACAGGAAAGAGAAGCATGAGATACAGGAGAAGACTTAGGAATTCACGAAGAAGAAAAGGAAAGAAGATGAAAAGAAAAGACATTTGTAAAGCGATGAAATACTTGCTTAGTGCTATGCTTTTGACCGGAGTCTTCGGGAGTATGGCATTTGCCGGAACATGGGTTCAGAACGGAAATTCTTGGGAATATCATGAAAATGGCGTCAAGATTACGAATCGTTGATGAAAACAACGGGCAATGGTTCTACTCTGCCGGACGGAAATATGGCCAATGGAGAATGGATTAGGATTTTCGACATAGACTATTACATGAATGAGGGAGGTGTTTTAGCGCAGAATCAATGGCTTAAATACCAAGGAAAATGGTATTACCTTGGAAAAATCCGGTGCTATGGTGCATAACCAGGTTGGACGGATACTTCATCAGTTCAGACGGCGTATGGCGGAAAAATGAAACGGCAAAGGCGGCTGAAGGCCAGCGGAAGAATTGTAGAACGTCGAAGAACTTATACCGAAGATTTTTTTCTACGGACTTTGATGACGAAGAAGTATTTTCCGAGGACAATGGAGACTGGGAGTAGAGGGAGAGAATATGATGAAAAATTATTCAAAAGAGGAATGTGCCTGTTGCTTTTTCTGAGTTTCCCCGTTTGCTCTCCCATGAGCAGTTACGCCTATGGTTTTAACGATAAGTCAACTGGACTACATACGGTATGCAGATGAGAATCTGGACCTATATCAGGCCTTCGGTTATAACCGGGATCAGCTTTACAGCCATTATAGCTTTTAGCGGAAAAAGAAAGGGCGTTTTAGGCACCTCCTTTATAAAAGACCGGAAAGGCAGGAAATCTATAGCCTCTACCATGACGGATTTAACCTGGATACAGAAAGATATGCGAGAGATAATCCGGATGTGGCAGCGGTTTTGGGCAATGATCCGAGGCACTGACCAATCATTATTATGAATTTGGTTATGATGAAAACAGAAAGGCTTTTCGCACGTCCCTACCAGGATCGGGAAACGGAGGCAAAGAACAAAGTCTTTGACGTTGCCGCAAGAATCACCAATGATTCCATGACTGACAGAGAGAAGATTAAGGCTGTTCATGATTGGATATGCAGCAACACGGAATATGACCATATAAATTATGAGCGGATACTATCTCACAGGAATCCTATCATATAGAAGGAATCATGCTGAACGGAACCGGAGTATGTAACTGGCTATGCAGAAACCTCTTGACTATTTTATGTATGTTTTAGGCCTTCAGTCCGAGATAGTGTCCGGTATCGCCAGCGGAGGAGCCGGCACCGGAAGACATGCATGGAATAGGAGTATTGCTGGATGACACTTGGCTCTATGTAGATTGTACCTGGACGATCCGGTTCCGGACGGGGGACTGAATTCCTTCCGTTATAAGTATTTTTATGTACGGAAAGGAGATCTCTGAAGATCATTTTTGCAGAGGGATCCAGATAAGATTTGGTGGATAAAGCGGAAATGGATCAGTATCGGTGAAGTAGATATGAATCGGTCTCGACGAAGTGGAAATGAATCAGTTCGGCGAAGTGGAAATAGACCGGTATTAGCGAAAAAGTAATCTTTACTCATAAACGAAACATATATCAATAAATTGGAAGACCAAAAGGAGTGTAGGATGTTTTGCAGAAAATGCGGTTTTTAAAAATGATGATGACGTTGTGTTTTGCGGACGTTGGTGAGAAAGAATGGAAGAAGAGGAGCCACAGGAGGAGCTGCGCTTTCCGCAACCTTCCCTAAAGGAAGTCCCTCTTCCGAGGTGATAGCAGGAAGAGGTCTACCAAGAGGAAGCGCCCGTCCCCAGTTTGCAGTCCATGAGGCGAGATGCTTTTTCAGGAAGACCCTGCTCCGGTAAAGGGGCAAGATGCTTTTTCAGGAAGAGGACGCTCCGGTGAAGGAAAAGAAAAATTTCCGATTCTTCTCCTTATTATTCCATTATCTTATACTCTACTGCTGGGAGCCGGAGGAATATGGGCATACCTGAATATCTTCCAAAAACTTCCGTTCCCTAGATGGCTATTTAAAAGTGGAATTCACCGGACCTAGCGGTTATGCCAAGGCAGAGGCGGAGATAGACTGGGAAGCTCTGGAAAAAGACTATGGTACTTTCTTTCACGAAGTTGGCAAAGGAAGAGGGATTGCCAGAAAATACGATTCCCTGTTGCCTATCTGGAAGATACCATCTTCCGCCAAGCCTCGGATAAGGAAGAGGAATTGAAAATGGAGCAGATTGCTTTACCAATGGTCTGTAGACGACAAAGAGATTTCCAGCTATGTCAATTGTAAGTTAAAAATATAATGACAAAAAGTGAAAGCCCATACCGATGGAAAAACCGAGGAAGAGGATATTTCTCCAGAAATGGAGATTAAGGCGGAAGGATCGAATGGAAAGGGATACGTTACTTAAATCTCTTTCCCGAAAAAGCTTCAGGAAGAAGACTTTAAGATTGAGCCCAATCAGGATTTGAAAATGGAGACAATGTTAAAATCAGCTTAAAGGAAGATCTCTCTTACTATTTTGAGAAATGTGGAATCCTACCCGCTAAGAAGACCATGACCTATCAGGTATCCGGTTTGATGGAAGAATCAACTGCGGAAAGTCAAAGTCCTTTTTGCGACTCTGACAGAGAGTGTTGCAGAAAGTGAAAGCCGTTGCAGAAACACCGGCGGTTCCTATAGCTCTACAGCCCCCGTACCGGTAACACCGCCATCGGGACAGGATAGACTACAGGCCATGGATGCAGAATACCTCTGTCCCTACAGTGCCGGTCGACTGATTACGAAACAAGATATGGATGTATTGATGGCTCAGTATCCCAGTTCCATATTCCGGACAAAGGACCGTTGCCCAAATGATTGTGAATGAGATGTATGCAAAGACATGGCTATCAGTTCAAAGATCAGAATTAACGAATTATTTTGAACGGCGATCTTGGTATAGCTCCATCACATACCGAAATCCTCAGATGGACTCTATCTATCCCCAGATGTCCGAGATAGAGAAGAAGAACGTGGATTTCTTGAAAACCTATCATTAAGGAAGATAGTATTCTTAGGCTATTGCTAATCAATCGAAAAACTCTTCCGGTATAAAAATCATATCGAAGAGGGAGTTTTTCATGAATTTTAGTCGTTTACCTTTTCTTTTTCGCATTGTTCTAAAGATTGCCTTAGCAATCTCCACAAACACAATGATACTGAAGGAAATTCCGAAAAACGATTCCCCACTGCATAAGGCTTGGAGGGTTACATCGAAGAACTGGTTGATTCCCGGAGTTACGATTACGCCTAAAAGCAGGAAGGCGGAAAGCAGTGCCGCACCGTTTAAGTAAATATTGTCCAAAGGATTTCCACTGAATAGAGAACGGAAAACGGACTTTACGTTAAAAGGCATGGAAGAGCTGTAAAAAGCCCCCAGGGTAGCAAAGGCCATGGTCTCGGAGAGGTTTTCCTCGTGGAAATACTGTCCTGCCAGCCAATAGATGAAGAGAGTCAGTCCACCTTCCAAAACACCTCGTAAAGAATACTTTCCAGCACACCGTTGGAGAGGAAGCTGAGCTCTTTTTCTCTGGGCTTTCTCTGCATTACATCCGGCTCAGCCTTTCCATTCCTAAAGCGATAGCCGGGAAAAACGTCAGTTACCAAGTTAATCCAAAGGATGTGTACCGGCTGCTAAGATGGTCCAGCCCAAAAGAGTTGCCACAAAGAGGGTAATCACTTCTCCAAAGTTTGCGGAAAGCAGGTACCGTACCGCCTTTTTGAATATTGGAGAAAACCTTTCTTCTTCTTCCAATGGCTACCACAATGGTTTCAAAGTTATCGTCTGCCAGCACCATGTCGGAAGCACCTTGAAACTTCCGTTCCGGTGATTCCCATACCTACGCCGATATCCGCCTGCTTTAAGGCAGGGGCATCATTTACACCGTCTCCGGTCATGGAAACAATCTTGCCGTTCTTCTGCCAAGCTCTACAATTCGAACCTTGTGCTCCGGAGAAACTCTGGCGTAAACGGAAATCTCCGGAACCTTCTTTCTCCAGCTCCTCATCGGACATCATTTCCAGCCAGCACCGGTTAAAACATGGCAACGGTTATCCTCACCCATAGGAAGAATGCCTCAAACGCTCGGCAATGGCCTGGGCGGTTTCCGCATGGTCGCCGGCGGTAATCATTACGGCACGAACGCCGGCTCCCTGGCTACGGCAATCGCTGCCGCCGCTTCCTTACGCTCCGGGTCAATCATGCCCACAAGACCGGCAAAAATCAGGTTTTGCTCTACTTCCTCGGAACGGGGGAGTCCGGAACGGAATGACAACTGATAAGCACCTGCCAGGACACGAAGAGCCTCCTTGCCATTTTGGTATTTTCGGAGAGAATGGCCTTCTGTCCTCCCCTGTTAAGGGGCGAACTTCCATTTTCCACGATATGACTGCAGCGCTGTAAAAGTTGGTCCGGTGCACCCTTGGTGCAAAGGAGGAATTCTCCGCCCATGGGTGGAAGGTACTCATCAGCTTTCTGCTTGAATCAAAGGAAGCTCCCACACGAGGGTACCTGCTCTCATTTTCCTGAAGAGGAAAAATGCTGATCTAAGGCAAACTGTACCATAGCGGTTTCCGTAGGATCGCCAATCAGCTTTCCTCTGCATCCAGCTTGGTGTCATTTGCCAAAAACCAGACTGCTGAAGAAGAGGATTCTCTGCGGAATTTCCACGCCCGATCCTGCACTTCTTCCGTCAAAATACACTTTCTCAATGGTCATCTGGTTCAGGTCAGGGTTCCGGTTTTATCGGAGCATATCACCTGAGTACCTCCCAGAGTCTCCACCGCCGGAAGGGTACGCACCAGAGCCTTTCTCTCCGCCATAGAACGGTTCCCAAAGAGAGGATGATGGTGGAAATGGCAGGTAAGCCCTCGGGAACAGCAGCTACCGCCATGAAATGGATACCAGGAGCATATCGGTAATGGTTTCTTCCCGAAGCAGGCCCACCACAAAGGTTACAGCGGCAATGACCAAAATCATAATGGTTAAGCTCTTTCCCAAACGGTCCTGATCCCTTTGCAAAGGAGTTCTTGGTCTTTCCGCGTGGGCCAGCATATTGGCGATATGTCCCACCTCCGTGTCCATACCGATGGCGGTCACCACGGCTACGGCACGACCGTAGAGTCACATTGGTGCCGGAACAGACCATGTTTTTCCGGTCACCGATTCCCCGCATCCTCCAAAGCAATGGGGGCAATGTCCTTATCCACGGGAACGGATCGGCAAGAGCTGCCTCTCACCTTCAGGGAGTTGGCTTCAGCAAACGCATATCCGCAGGAACAATATCCCCGCCTCAAAAGCACGATATCTCCCGGTACCAGCTCATGGACTTGATGGTTTCCACAGTTGCCGTTTCGGCGAACTCTCTGCATCCGAGAAGCTTTCATTTCTGCTAGCGCATATAGCTTCCTCCGCCTTTTGCCTCCTGAATAACTCCCATGATGGCATTTAAAACCACCACCAAAAGGATAATCACCGCATCGTGCCATTCATGGCTGGCAAAGAGACGAGATGCGGCAGCAGCCAAAAAGAATGATAATCATAAAATCTTTAAATTGCTCTATAAATTTTTCTAATAGAGAAGAATGCTTCTCCACCTCCAGAGCATTACTGCCGTACTCCGCCTGTCTTTGGCCACATCAACGGAGGACAGACCTGTTTCCACCGGACTTCTGACGATTCTCAGCAGCTCGGCTATCTCCATTTGATAAGCCTTTGTCCTGCCATACTTTTCTTGTGCTTTTTGTTCCATGTTTTGATCCTTCATTTTCCTTTACTTTTCCCTTTCCCTTTCTCTCTATTTTCCAAGAAGTCAACGAAGTCTCCGCTAAGGACTATTTTGGGAGATATTTCAAGATATCTCGTAAAGTGCGCTGGCTTTGTAAGGCCTTTTTAAGCTAGTTTAGAAATAAAAGAGACCCTATGCCCTCAGAAAAACCGGGCTGCATAAGTCTCACATTTCAGTAGATACCAGCAGTTTCCTGCATGCAATGTTGATATCCACGAGCTAGGCTCTTGTTACTCCCTTATGAAATATATAACGGGAGTAAGTATAGCTGGAGTTTTTAGCAAGTGAAATTTCATCAACATGCTTTCTGCATTACTGTATTTCATGCTTTTTGCTCTTGCCACTTTTTATTCTTAATAAGTATCTTTCGCAAAGACATGCGATATTTCGTTTTAGGAATCTCTGCTGTTGTACGTTTTGTTCTTTCCATTAAGCATGTTTTCGAGCCGGATCGTTCCAAGCACCGTCAGCGCCTAATGCGTGAGCCATCCACCGTACTTTTGCCAGCATCTTTCCATAGTTAGCACCGGCTTCTGTACTGAGTAGTACCACTTGCCGTTAATCAACTGCCAGCCTGCCAGTGACTTTCGTTGTTTGCCCTGCTTGGCTCAAGAAATACCAGGTATCATTTAAGAGCTTCCATCCTGTACTCATGATTCCGTTGTTACTACCTTCCGCTGCTTTCCATGTAGTACCAAGCATCATTTACAGCTACCCAACCGGTTGCACATAGCCTTCTCCGTTAAAAGAAGTACCAGTTGTTATTGATTTGCCGCCACTCGTTCTTTTGGATAGGAACCGTCATTATTCCGTACCCACCAGCCTTTGTCATCCTTCTGCCATATTACTGGAGCAGAGCTTCGCTATTATTTCCTATAGATACCTTCATAGAGGAACCACCGCCCGGAACCACCGGAGCTACTACCGCCGCCACCGCCGGAACCACCGGAGCCGCTACCGCTGCCACTTCCTTCTTGGAGGAATGATGCCGGCTTCTGCGGAATCATCCCATTGAATGTCGTGAATATGACGATTCGCATAACGATCACTGAGCTTTATATTGAATTATTGGCGATTATATTCTTTCCATCAAGTCCCATTTCATCTTTATAAAAGGCATAAGACCAATTTTTCTTACTGTTGTTGAATAGTGATGTTTTCCGATATTGTTGCCATGGAATGCATTCTCTCCAATACTGTAATCCTTCCGGAAGCTTTAAATCCGAAGTGTATATTGCATTCTCAAAAGCACTATTTCCAACGGTTTTTAACTGGCTAGGGAATTTGATTTTCCTTCAAAGGTCACACGGAAAATACAGAATCTGCAATTTCTCTGATAGAGTCGGGGAGAACCAAATTCCGGTGATTGTAGTAATTCCCAAAAAGAAGCATTTCCAAGTCGAGTAATATTACCAGAGCTCTAATTTTACTTTTCGATTTTACGTGATGCTAAGAAGACTTTATTCCATGGTCTTTGAATCCGCTTAGAGGTGTTGCATCAGGTATTTCTCCGCTACCATTAATGCGTAGCTTGTAAATGGTCTCGAAAGAGCTGGACCAGATCCTTCATCGGTAATTTTCCATGTAAGTTTTCCGTCTTGCTCAGAAAAGGATGTTTTTGGATCTCCTACCTGATTTTTGCCGTGAATTATATCACTTCTATCTTTGGATTATTACCTGCACTAGCAGCTAAGATGTGACACTCATAGTCAACATCACTCCCGATTCGCTTTCCTTGATGCTACTATACTCAAAGCGAGTGATATATATGGTATCGCGTAATTGCCAGTTTCCGCCAACTAATTCATTTTGGAATTTTCCCGAGCATCATTTAGAGTCTTCTATAGTAGGAACTTTATTTCATCCTTTGTTTTTGTATAAGGTGTTAAAACTTTTTGAACATATCCACCGGAATATTTTGTTTCAGCTACTGATTCCGGGAGACAGAATATAAGAGTTAAACTGTTGATAGATCACCTTACTGCTTACGGCTTCTTCATCTTTTTCCACGGCATGGGCTGCTGCACATTGGTGAAAAGCACTATTGTAATGCTGTTTCATCTTCTAAAATGACAGGAGTTTGTTATAGATTGGTATTTCTCCACTCTACCATGCTTTCTTTTCGAAAGGCTCTTTCTGTCAATTTCTTGTGCAGAAGCAGGAATGATGACATCTTTTGAGCTTATCGGAATGATACAAAAGGCTTTGATAGGAACATCTGTTAAAGAGTATTTGGTAATACGACTTCTTCAAGATTCTTCTATTTCGGCAAAGGCATTCTCAATATTGAGAGAGTCTCACGTCAATAATAACTTTTTGAATTCTGGTCTCTATATGAGGAACCAAGGTGCTCTTTCTCTATAATCTCCCAACCATATCCCATGTGATGGTTGCGTGTCTTTCCCTCTTCCCCGGATACAATATTATAGGTCATATTTTGTCCAGGTCTTTCCCTGGTCATGAGGATGGACGATAATTCTCGCTCTTCACGTCGGAGTTAGAGGTAGCCGCTAATCGCAGCCTCCCCCTTCCTTTAGTGCTTTGAGAAGAACCTCCATCGTCATTTTTGCTGATGCGAAACAATGTGGCTCATGGTTGGAGCTTACAGCCTGCACTCCGGAAAATCTTCGTAAATGGTTTTCATCTCCAAATAAATCTTTAAGCACAAGAGGAGTTGGTTTGCAACCATGCCTCACGGACTTTACGCTATTTTCTATTAATAAAGCTCACTGCAAACAAAGAGAAGTGTTCTGCAGTAACTTCCACCTTTTGCTGCAGCATTGCTTACAGCTGCGACATCTTCCAGCTTCTTTCTGCCTCCGCTTCCACCCTCGCTCCAAGTGGAAAACAGCCAGTTCTTTTTCCCTCGTAAAGCACTTAAGTCCAGCTGTTCGAAACTTACAACTTTACTTCACCCTGGGAGGTATCTGGTTGGATTTCTTCACCATTTCATCGAATCCCGGATACTGATGTCGAAAAATGAAGCTCTCTGCCAGTGTGGCATCTTCATCCTTAAAGTTTTTCTTCGATAGAAGCTTCACAGCTTCGTCTTGTCGGCTTTTTCTGCAGCTTTTTGTGCCTTCAAAACAGGAACCCTTTGGAAATTACGCCGGCATCAGCGGATTACGCTTAATCCTGATTCCATCCAGAAATTCTTTCATGGATGAGCTTCTTTCACTCTCAGCTGTCGTCTCGACCTCAGAGACATCACTCTCCTGAGCATCTTGGTGAGAGTCTTCCACGACTTTTCTCTACCTCACTGACCGTAAGCACCGGAACGACCTCCTTCGTCAGCGGCGTTTTCGCATGGGCAGACGTCGCCGGGAGTGGCGAGAAACTATCAGTCAACATGGACTAGGGCTCGGCGCAGTTCCTTCTCAAACATATCCTTCCTCCTTTATTCTATGTAAATGTGCACAAGTCGCCACGTCTACAATAGTTACATCTCTAGTATATAGCTCTACAAAATAGCTTTATCAAGCATTTTCTTATGATGAATTATTCAACTGTCAAGCTGCGCGGTACGTTTCGGATGAACTACCGATTCATTTCTATAATGTGCTAAATGAAATGATGGAATAAAATATGTATTTTTAAACTTAGATTGAATATACCGGAGGAATGCATACTTACAAAAGAATGTACTATGAGGGAGGTAAGAACCATGTTAATACTGTTGTTCGTTTAGAAGCTCTAACTATAGAAAAATTTTAAGAATGTAGGGCATTTAACATTTGCAAATAGCAGAAAACCATACAAGACAAGCATTTTGGGATTATATGGGCAAAATGGTTCGGGAAAAACCGCATTAATAGATGCTCTTGAGTTTACTGTGTGCATTAACCGGACAGGCAGATTCCCATTAAATTTGCTGATTATATTCGTGTTGAATCCGGATAGTGCTTCATTTAGTTATGCCATTCGTCGTACAATCATATAGATATCGAGGCTATAGGAATTTCAAATTAAAATCTGGAACGAGTAGAAACGGAGAAAAATTTAGAAGAGATGCAGTCGAAGGAAGAGACTTATTATAAACCTGTTTATTACGGAAGAAATACTTGAGTTATTCTCATGAGAGACATGACGAGAAAAATAAAACTCAGAAAAAGTCCTTTGATGATACTCAATACTTCTAGTGACAGTAAGACTCTTAAAAGCCTTTGTGTGCCGCTAGGAAAATATAGTGGTTTAGTGGGTTGGTGATAAAGAGGATGGATTTAATTATTCATAAGAAAATGGCTATGAATATCAAAGTCTTTTTATTTTTCCGAGAAGGGTGCTTACTGCTATTCGAAATAATACGGAAAGTTATAAGGACTCGAATTTCAGCGCCACATGCTGCTTGTGGAAAGCTTGGTAAGATGTGGAATTGAGTTATTTGTTATTAATACGAGAAATACAGGCATTATCAGCATAGAATATGCTTCCCATTTCTAAATATGAGAATAGGAGCAAAGGTGCGCAGGAAATATTTTAATTCCTAGAGGATGCGAGTCCAATTCCCGAAGATGCAGGTAAGCATGGTTGAGCACAGCTCTCAAGGAGCATGAATATTGTCCTTTCTAAAGTTGTCACTTAACAATTCAAATGGAATCTTTGAGCTAGTATCCTCAAATGGAGAGAAAGTGATTAAATTCAGTTGATGTCCTTAAAATAAAAGGCGATTCCTTTTAAATGTGAATCGGAGGGCATTAAAAGATTATTATTTCGATTTTGCAGTTACTCATCGTGGTATATAACCATGCTTCCATGACAGTTGCTAATCGATGAGTTGGATTCCGGAGCATTTGAATATCCTCTTAGGGGAATTACTTCGGTCTAATTTCAGAAAAGGGAAAAGGACAGTTGATTTTTACATCACACAATTTGAGACCCTTAGAGGACTTTGAGATGGGCGCTTTATTGCCTTTACAACGATCGTCTGCAACAGATATCTTCGTGTGGAACAATCCGTTGGAAAGATAGTAATAATTTACGAGAGTATTATAGAGATATTACATTGGGAGAACAAAGTGAGGAGGTGTGTGACGCAACGGATAATGCTGAAATAGCGCTAGCTGCAGGAGGCAGGTGGATGAGTGGCTCGTGAAAATAGTACTGGAACGCTATCTCAAATTTAGGTCTGTGCTTTGTTGATGTTTGTAGAGAGCGAGAAAAATAAGAAAATAAAGAGAAAAGCCTCACTCACGACTAGAAAAATCACAAAGAATTAGCACTCATTGACTTGACAGTAACACGCGAGTATAATGGAGCTATCTTGAGGAAAAATAAAGGAGGTACTCCTATGAACATTAATCGTTTTACCCCAAAAATCCGTTGAAAGTATCAACACAGCCAAAAGATTGCCATGGACCACGGCAATCAAGCCATTGAACAGCTTCATATTTTTATATAGTTTGTTAGACATTGAAGATAGCCTGATTGAAAAGCTTCTGGAAAAGATGGAAGTTCCGGTAGAAGACTTTAAGGAGCGCTGAAGAGAAGATTAACAGCCTGCCTAAGGTTTCCGGGGACAGCAGTATTTTTCCCAGGACGCCAATAAAGGTTATGATGAATGCGGAAGACCGTGAAAAGCCATGGAGATGAATATGTTTCGTAGAGCATCTTTTGCGGCCCTCTAAAGGACGGGGACAAGAGGATTCAGGAGCTCTTCAAGCAGTTCCATATTACCAAGGATGGTTCTACAGGCGTTGTCCTCCGTACAGAGGCAATCAGAAGGTGGTTAATGACAATCCCGAAGGCGTCCCACGATTCTTTGAACAAATATGGTTATGAAATGGTGGAAAGAGCCAGACAGCAGAAGTTTGATCCCATTATCGGAAGAGACGAGGAAATTCGTAACATCATCCGTATTCTTTCCAGAAAGCAGAAGAATAACCCCTGCTTAATCGGAGAACCCAAGGGTTGGTAAAACCGCTGCGGTAGAGGGCTTGGCCCAAAAAGAATTGCCAAGAAGACGTGCCGATTCCTTGAAAAGAAGAAGATTTCTCGCCCTGATATAGCATTGATTGCCGGCGCTAAATATAGAGGAGAGTTTGAAGAAAAGATTAAAAGGCAGTTTTTGGACGAGGTGAAGAAGTCCGAGGGAGAAATCCTGTCTTCATCGATGAGATCCACAACATTGTAGAGCCGGAAAAACAGAAGGCTCCATGGATGCCGGAAACTTTAAAACCCATGCTGGCCAGAGGAGAGCTCATTGTATCGGAGCCACCACTCTGGATGAATATAGAAAATATATTGAAAAAGACCCCTGCTTTGGAAAAGACGTTTTTCAGCCTGTCATGGTGGACGAGCCGGATGTGAAGACACTATTTCCATCCTAAGAGGTATCAAGGAGCGTTATGAGGGTTTACCACGGCGTAAAATCACCGACTCCGCACTGGTTGCGGCAGCTACTCTTTCCGACCGTTACATTTTCCGATCGATTCCTGCCGGATAAGGCCATTGACCTTTGTGGATGAAGCCTGCGCCATGATTAAGACCGAGATGGATTCCATGCCGGAGGAAATGGACGAGATGCAGAGAAGGATTCTGCAGCTCCAGATTGAGAACTGGCTTTAAAAGAAGGAAGAGGATCAGCTTTTCCAAGGAAAGACTGACACCCTTTGCAGAAGGAGTCTCGAGCTTAGGGATCAGTTTAATGCGCAGAAGGCCCAGTGGGAAAATAGAGCGTAACGCCGTATCCAACTCTTCAGACCTTAAGAGAAGAAGGATAAGATTCAGTCTGAAATGAACATCGCTCAGCAAAACTACGACTACGAAAAAGGTGGCAAAGCTGCAACATGTGGACTGCCCCAGGTAGAACGGGAATTGCAGGAGGCGGAGGAACTTGCGTCTAGAAGCTCAGGGCTTGGTACACGACAAAGGTGACAGAGGAAGAAATTCGCTAAAATCATCAGCCGTTGGACCGGCATTCCGGTAACTAAGTTAAACGAGTCCGAGCGTTCCAAGGTGCTTCATCTGGACGATGAAATCCATAAGAGACTCATCGGACAGGAAGAGGCGGTGACCAAGGTAACAGAGGCTATTCTTCGTTCCAAGGCCGAATCAAAGACCCTACAAAAGCCCTATCGGTTCCTTCCTCTCTTAGGCCCCTACGGGTAGGTAAGACGAGCTTGCCGTCCCTTGCCCAGAACCTCTTTTGATGATGAAAATGCCATGGTGCGTATCGATATGTCCGAGTACATGGAAAAATATTCCGTGTCCCGTTTGATTGGTGCGGCTCCGGCTATGTAGGCTACGAAGAGGGAGGACAGCTGACCGAGGTGGTTCGAGAAAGCCCTATGCGGAGTGCCTTTCGATGAAATCGAGAAGGCCCATCCGGATGTATTCAACATCCTTTTACAGGTGCTGGATGACGGACGAATCACCGATTCTCAGGGACGGACGGTGGATCTTTAAGAACACCATCATTATCCTGACCTCCAATATCGGTGCCCCAGACGCTTCTGGATGGTATTTCTGAAAATGGAGATATTCCGGAGGATGTACGAAAAGGAAGTTATGGAAGCCCTTCACGGCCATTTCCGTCCGGAGTTCCTGAACCGTTTGGACGAAATCATTCTCCTTCAAGCCTTTTGGTACAGAAGGATATGGAAAGAATCGCAGACCTTATCCTGAAGGACATCAACAAGCGTTTGCAGGAGCGTCGTCTGCATATCCATCTTCGAAGGAAGCCTTAGACTTCATTTTGGAAAATGCCTATGAGCCTGGCTTCGGTGCAAGACCGCTGAAGCGTTATATGCAAAAGCATGTGGAAACTTTTGGTGGCTAAGGAAATCCGGAAGACAGGGTAAAAGAAGGCGACAATATAGAAATCCGTTTGCAGGACGGAAAAGCTGTAGTGCGGCGGTGGAGCTGACCCGATGTCGCAGAGCTGCCTGTGACATCAATTAAAAACGAAGCTTACAAAAGGTGGTGAATAACATGGTTTATGCGGCATAGGTCTGAAATAGGGGCAGTCTCGGCCCGCTCAGTACTTACTGAAAGCAAGCGAAGCAGAAAGCTTGAGCGATTAGTACTGTTGCCGTGTGGCGAAGCTAGCGAGAGCGTGCCCAATTTCAGACCTATCCATATATCTAACTATTTTTATAAGCTCTTTTTATAGACAATTATCATATAAGGGGGAATGCAGAGAATATCCTCTTTAATCAGTAAATTCCTTGGATGGATAATATATCTTCTCCAATTCGAGCTTTGTATTTTTCTTTAAAGCGTGTTAAGGAATTAGTGGTATATCGTTTTCCCGGATTTCACTTCAATGGGAAACATCTTGTTTTTAGCTTACTGTTATTGGAATGATAAAGTCTATTTCTATATCATTTCGATGTTTTTCTTCAGAATAATGGGTATAGAAAATACAGCTTGATGGCCATTGGCAACAAGCATCTGCGCAATAACATTTTTCGTAAAGCATACCTTCATTTTAAAGACAGTTTATCGTTTAAAATCTGCCGATAGATTTCACTTTCCAAGAGCTCATTTTCATCAAAAGCATGGCTTAGCAAAAGGCCGGTATCTCCCATATAGCATTTTTACATAGCTACGGTCTTCGTACATGGACAAGCCAACATTGGGATCGCTACAGAGGAAACATTCATTGGATATCATGGAATCGGAGTCAAAAAGAAGGTTTCGCTATATTGCTCTGCATAGCTTCCCTCCTGTATATTTTTGAACACTACACGTTTTTCATGTTGGGACAAAAAGCCCCGGTATCTGGTCATAAATAGCAAGAACCTTACTCCTATATTGGGCTTTGAGTCTTCATAATATCATTTTTCGATATAGCTACAAAATATCTCGTTTTTTCTGCATCTACGCCGGTAAAATCTTTTCCCGCTTTCCACAAATAAAGAAACCGGCTTTAGGCATTCCGCCCACTAAGATGTATTGCTTGAATAGATGCATAGCTTTGTTGTGCATGCCTCTTTCTAAAAGTTTCTCTTTTTCAAAACAGTTTTTGATATAGTCTATAAGCTGTTCTTCGCCGAGAGCCCAAGCAATTCTTCGAAACTAGAGGATACATATTGATGCTTCGATTCTTCCGAGGAATCTCACAATATCCTGAATATTTTCCTTTATGGAGATTAAGGAACTGGTTTCTATATAGTCATATCTGCCATCGGCCACAAGATATTTAATGGCTGCTCTGGCTTGAGGAAAGCCTCTACCTCATCAAAAATAATGGCCGATTTTCTAGGAATCAGCTTTACGCCGAAGTAGGTTCCCAGCATCATAAACAAATCATCAAAGGCGATTCAAATAAAGTTAAAGAACTCCTCCACGTTTTTATCCTTGTAGCAAAGTCTATGATGATATAGGATCTGCATTCTTTTTGGCAAATTTCTTTCTACGATGGTGGACTTACCGATACGTCTGGCTCCTTCCACCATGAGCTTCTTTCCTGGCTATTTTCTTTCCACTCCAGCAATTTAGCATAGATTTTTCTTTTTGAGAACCATAATGCAATCCTTCCTTCTGAGCAATGGCAAATATAGTATAAAGCTTGAACCCGGGCATACTATAGGCGAGATCTTTGATTATGCAAGTATAGAAAAACCTGCAAATTTTGATTATATGCAGGTATAGACGCACTCCAATCTTTGATTATGCAAGTGAAGAGAGTATACTTTTAACTATTATGTATTTTCAAAAGGTAGATCATAGTATAATTTATTACAAACCTACCAGTTTTATATAAGAGGACCTTATTTATGAAGAATAAAGTGATTGGCTTAGCTTTTTGTGTCTGCTAGGGCGCTCATTGCACTCATAGAGCTTTTCATACTATGCTAAATGTAAAAAGCAGGAGCAAAGATGCAGCTTACTATATACTTGCATCTAATATGTTTGATAAGCATGGAGAACTTAGTAGAAATTGATACAGATGGAGCTTGTCAATCAGAGAAGTTTGAAAATGCGATGTTACAAAGTTCAATTTTCATCAAGATAAGTTTATTGCAGGAGGAGAAAGAGCCAATAATAATATCCTCCTTCATGGAACGGCGATTATGCTATTTTTCACTTTTTGGATAATCCTAGTATTCCGGAGTCACATCCATAAATCTTTGTGTATGAGAAAATAGTTGCTGTAATGAATGGAAAATGTAGAAGGATATGTATAAAAATCTTCTCTTGTCCAGAACGAAGAGGGAAAAATTTTAAAAAGAAAAGAGATTATGAGACCCCTATTCTTCCGACTTATTGTGTGAAGAGAACGTGTTATATATCGTAGGGGCCCACTTTGTTTGTGGAAGGATATATGGAGCGTGAAAATAATAAAAGTGGATTTATAGGTAATGACAAGATTGAAGAAAAATCTACAGAAAAGACATGGGAATATGAAAAAGTAATCTTATTTGAAAATCAGTTGTATGCTTAGGAAGGTCTACAAAGGAAGAGAAAAGGTACTATTGATATAATGATCAGCTGAAAAAGCTAGGAAGTTTTTGAGTTTTTCAACAAGATGTTAGCGCAATATTTACAATGAATAATCGATTATACTGTATCGCTGATAGTGAGATTTTGTGAAGTAAAGGACGGCGCTTTTATCAGATGGTGAATATACATTACCGGAAGGCACGTTTGTATCAAGTTATTTGTCGGATAACGTAGGTGTATATATTTATTGTAGGAATGAAAATATAGTTAAAGAAAAATCAGAAAACCATATGGGATACATTATCAAAATATGATAAACAAAAGTACCGGCATGGTTAAAGAAACCCTGTTTTCGATAGGAAAAAGATATGATCATATCCTCTCCTAAAGAGTATATAGGCTCATTAGGAGAAAACGGTCAGTTCAGCGGTCAAAGAATTTTGTTTATATCCTTAACAAATCTTTCCTGAAGGGAACCGTCAATTGACTGTTCAAGAAGATTCTATTTTGAGTGCTCTGCTAAATTTTCACGGATTAAAATATAATAAAAAGTGGTGATTATTGAGCTCAAAACGCAATAAAATGTGATTATTGAGCATAAAAATTCCAATAAAAATGTGAGGATTGTTTTATGGAACGATTTATCTTAAAAATTGCATGTCTTGGAAGAATTCTCCCTATTGCAAGCCATTAATCTTGAAGGGCGTGCGTCAGGTGGATAAGACTTGGATTCTGGAAGAAAACGGTCATTCAGCGATCAAAGGATTTTACTTCTGTTGAAAGTTGGAAAACCTACTATTAGATGTGTTGTACCATAGCTAACAAAACAAGCCATAATAAGCAGATATATGCAGGGGAGGGAGGAAATTGTGACGGCTATTCATGACTCGAATGAAGTATTAGAAACCGAGCTTCCATCTTTCGCAGGAGTACGTTTGCTAATTTTGCAGGAATTAACGTGCATCACTTAATACCCAGATGGAAAATGGAAAAAGGAAAGTTACAGCAGAGATGTTTCGAAGCTGAGCGAGTTATTTGGAGTAACGGCAGATGCAATTTTAAGTGATAATAAGATGAGCAAACCTGCAACTTGGTATTTTAAGCAAAACGAAGCTGGATGAGAAAAGTGATGAAATGACTGTTGAAATTACGAATTTAATTAAGTTTGAAGAGCAGATGAAAATGCAGAGGAGTTAAATAGAGTTAGTTTACTCAAATGCGTAAGTATCTGAAGAGCTTTTCACCGGAGTCGGAACCACGAAGAAATGCACTTTTGCTATATCCCTATAGTTTTAAATCAAAGTCATTTCTCAAGGAAGAGCGGCAGAAATACTTGGAATTGGAAAATCAGAACTCCTTGATATCTATGATAAACTAGGGTGTCCTATTTGGATTTGATTCAAGATGAATCGAAGAAGATATGAGATACATATCTACAACTCAAAAAGAAGGAGTAAAAATAATATCGTTTTTACTAGAGAAGCCCTAAGGAAGAAAAGTAACTTCTGGCGGGAAGCATCTGATAAGAGATAGCAGAAGGGATATTACAGCCCTTTTGCTATCTTTTTGATGTCTTGCTGCAGATGTAGGAATGGGCTAATCTCTTTGATTATGCGCCGGATAAAGAAGTCAGAAAGCGTAGTCAGTCAAAAGTTGACTACCACTACACTGTCTTTATAATCAACAGCCAGACTTGGGATAGTATAGCTTTGAAAAATATGGAGAAAATCAAGGAGCAATAAAAGAGGGGAACTGCCGAGCTAATAGCTGATAGTTCAAGAAGATATGACAGAGTTCTTGAATAGAATAGAGAAAAGATTCCGTATTTTATGGTATACTTTCCGATTAGAGTATGATTCTGCAAAGAATCGTCAGGATGATCTCTATGAAAATAAAAAGCAAAGCGGGAAAGATTAGCCTATGAAAAGTAGAGTCCAAGTATAAAATTAGGAAACATAGTAATAGATTTTAGGGGGACATGCGGAAGAAGCAGAGAAAGATCGTTTCGGTGGATCAGGTCAGCACGTCTATCGTCTATACGATAGCCCAGCAGACCGGCTACTGGAAAGCATTAGCCCTTCGGATCTTGCCATAAGGATTTCTATGCCCTGCGAGACATTTCCTTTCCAGGTAGGGAAGAGGAGAGAGCAGTGGGGATTATCGGCATCAACGGCTCGGTGAGTCCCACAATGCTGAAGATTATCACCGGGGTACTCAGGTGCCACCACGGGAAAGGTGGAAAGCCGAAGCATCTGCACTTGCTTGGAGCTGGGCGCCGGCTCGTAACCAGGACTATACCGGTATTGAAAATGTCTTATATGAGACGCAGCACCATGATGTTTTAGTAAGGCAGAGATGGATGAGAAGCTCCCCTGCCATTTTGGAGTTTGCGGATATCGGAGACTTCGTGCTTACCAGCCGCATGAGGCCTATTCCAGCGGTATAGTCCTAGTTCGTCTGGCCTTTTGCCCTGTATCTCTCACATTGACCCGGAGGTTTTGATTGTGGACGAGGCGTTGTCCGTGGGAGATGTGTTCTTTCAGGCCAAATGTTATCACCATGGATGAATTGATTAGAAGCGGAAGGGCACCACCATTTTCGCAGTGGTAACCCATGACCTGGGCTGAGTAATGAAGTACTGCGACAGGGTGGTGCTTTTCCACAAGGGGAAAGGTTGGAGTAGATGGCCTCCGGGCAAATGGTGGACAAGCACAAAGAAGATTTTGGCGGGAAAGGATCCCCTGCCGGGCAGTTTATGGAGGAGCAGAACTTCCTTGGAAATGTGTAGACGGAGAAGCTACGATACTGGCCGGTCCAATCGAGAACAAAGCAGAGAACGCCGGAAGCGATTTCGGCAGGAATCTCCGCCGGAAATGCCGGTGGTAGGACGTCTTCCCAAAAAGCCTGACTGGCTGGCGGGAAGACTCATTTGACTCAAACCCCTCCAAGCCAGCGAGTACGGAAAGCGGCAAGGCGGAGATTCTGGACTTCGGCGTGCTGGATGGGACGAGGCGCCCCAGCAATGTGCTACTAAAGGGCGAAGAATTTTCCGATTAAAAGAACGGATTGTCTTCCATGATGATATCGCCGCCCCCATTTTCACCTTCACCATCAAGGACAAGCGAGGCATGGATCTGCAGCTGCGTACGACACCTTTGTGTAGCAAGGAAATTTCCGGCGGTAAAGAAGGGGACGAAGAATACTACTGTTTCACCTTCACCCAGAGGATGAATCTGCAAGGAGGGAGTGCTACTGTCCATTTTCCTGCACCGGCTTCGAAGAGACAATACGGTTTTACGAGCAGAAAATACGACATTACCAGTATCACCGTTTTATCCAATAAAAACACTGTAGGAAAGATTGCGATATGGAGTCGAGGTGACTCTGGAAAGGCATGCAGGCGTGAGTGAGTGCAATCCACTTAACTGCATGTTTCGCTCCCCGGAGAAGAGCTGGAGAAGGACAGCAAGGTCCTGCTTTTGGCGAGAAAAGGACAGCCAGGAGCTCTGAAAAGCTACTACGAAAAAGAGTAAAAACCATCAGTCTCCGCTTTGGAGGGAAGACCGTCTTTGACTATATTATCATTCCGCTTCTGACCAAGCGGCATTTGATGCTCTTTTCAGGGCTCCTGGAGGAGATGCTTCGTACCTGGAGAAGTGGCTGCTCGGGGGCAGAAGCGAGTCGCAGGGATGGAAAATGAGAATGCTCTGGGACGCTACTTTCCACCGGCTAACTACGAGAAGGAACCGCCACTGTGCCATGATGCTGGTGAAATGCTGGAAGAGAGGCCTGAAAGGGCTACCCAAATGCACGGGCGAGTCTTTATTTTCCCATGCCTCCTTAGAGTACCCCATCTCATTTTATACAGAAAAAGACTCCCAAGGAGGGAGAGGAGGGCTACAGCACCATGTGGCGCTGGGAAAGAAAGGGTTTTCCCCAGTTTGCAGCTTTCTACGGTTTTCGAGATGCCACGGCTATCCTTTCCATGAAGGATGTGCACAGCGAGGAAGTGATATCAAATACAATTCCAGCAGAAATGGAGTACGCCCTGAAACCGAGATTCTTCGGATAAAGAGGGTTAAAAAGGTTCAGCGAAGGCATCGGGGCGGAGGCCAATGCCCACATTGATTCTCACAGGCTAGTTGCCTTGAAGGAAAGCTTTGCCTTTATGAAGATTCAGGTTGGAGGAAGAAGGCTTTTGGCGGGCTCATGCCGGTTCCCCAGTCCCCTCCAGCATTTTGTACCCTTTGTAAAGCGGGGAAAGAGCATCGATAGAAATTTGGGAGACTTGATTTCCCAAGGAAAGGCGCCGGTAGCGAAACTATGGAAGCCTTTCATCTTTGGAGAGGAAAGCCTATTGCTTCCGCTAACTTGGATTTACTTTTGAAAATGTCATCATGGACGGAGCAGGCAGTGCTCATTGACTGCGAGTGGGTGAAGGAAGAGGGAGAGGAACGGCTTTTTCCTTCTGTACCAGCATCCTCCATTACTGGTACGAAGAATATAAGGACAAATTAAAATACAAGGATTGAAGAAAGCTTCCGCCTGTTTTCCATCAACAAGCCGGAGCTTTCCTGCGAGTGAAAAGAGGCCATTTTCCAGGAAGAGGTTCATGGAGAGGACAGGAGGAAAATGTCTGGGCTTATCAAAGAAAGTCGTATGAGCTCGGAAAATTTGAAGCAGAAGGAAGAACGCTCCTGGAGAGAGAGCAGATTCAATATTTGCAGGAAGAGCTGAAGGAAAAGGAAATTTCCGTAAAGAAAGAGCGGAGGTCAATCGCCCGACCAATGTGCGTGGGCAATCTGAAAATGTGGATTCAGCCCATGAGCGGACATTGCGCAACTTCAGGAGGAGCGAATTATTTGAACGTATAATCAAAGTCTGCCATCGAAAATCAGACGACTTTCCGCCGCCTTAACTGCTGTTTTCCAAAGGACAGTAAGAGAAGATTGGATTTCACTACACGGGACGGAGTTTGCTTCAATTTTAAAACCCCGCTCATATTTTACGGCAGAGGGAAGAAACCGATTTCCGGGACATTTTAAAATCGACAGGCCTATTTTGACGGGGAAGATTTGCCTTCCTGGCGTAGACAATCCCAAGGTCAGTATCACTGTCTGCTATAACCAGATTCACTACACCTACCGCTGTTTACAGTCCATCTGCTCTCACAAGTTCCGTAGAGATGCCTTATGAGGTAATTATTGCGATGATGTCCACGGATGCCACCAGAGATTTACGGCTTTTTCGGAAAATCTGGTGATTGCCTGAATAAGGGAAAATATGGGCTTTTGAAAAAACTGCAATCAGGCAGCCGCTTTACTAAGCGGGAGTATCACATTTTCTTTCCCAAACAATGATACGAAGTGACGGAGGGCTGGCTGTCCCTGGTGGAGCTGATGAAAGACGGTCAGATGCGGAATCGTAGGCTCCAAGCTGGTGTACCCGGACGGAAGATTGCAGTTGGGCGGCATTATCTGTCCGATGCTCCGGCTGAACCACGGAGACTGCAAGACCAAGAGATCCGGAGTACAACCATGTGAAGGAAGCGGACTCACATTTCCGGTGCCGCCATTTTGCGTGGACAAGCATTTGGAAGGAGCTATGAAGCGGTTTGACGAGCCTCTTGCTCCCGCCTACTGGTGAAGACCTCGACCTGGCCTCTTTCCGGTACGGAAAATGGGCAAGCATGGTGCTGTACTCGTGCCCAAGTCCAAGGTCATCCACTGTGAAGGCATTTCAACGGCACGGATGTGAAGGCAGCGGCCTGAGCGTTATCAGAAGGTCAACCAGGAAAAGTTCAAGGAAAAATGGAAGAAGAGCTGAAAAAGACAGTGCGTCAATATCGGAAGCCCCAACCCCTTCCAGGCCAGAGAACGGGGCATGGGCAAAGCGCTGTGTGCTCTTCGTAGACCACTATGTACCCACCTTGACAAGGACGCAGGCTCCCGAAAACCACCTACCAGCATCCTGAAAATGCTGGCGAAAAGGGCGTCAGATAAAGTCTTAGGGACAATTTCTGAAGGAAGAGCCATACACGGAAGCTTTGGGCAAATGGGCACGAAGTCCTTTACGGTAGAATGCAGGGGGCATTTGAAGTGATGGAAGACAATAAGCAGATGATTCAGATTGCTTATCTGAACCGTCCCCACATCGCCTCCAAGTACATTGACTATATCAAGGAAAATACGGACTGAAGATTATTTTCTACGGCCATGACCTGCATTTTCTCCGTCTGCAAAGGGAGTATGCCCTGAAGCCAAGACCGAGCTGGAGGAAATTGCCCTACTTTAAGAGGAGCTTCCGCTTGCAAAAAGGCGGACATCAGCTATTACCCTCCAACTTAGAGGTGGAGGAAAATCCATAAGATTGACGACTACCCGGTAAAGGCCATCACCGCCTATGTGTTCTCCCGACCCGTGCAGGTGGGAGAAAATGACGGAGGGCCGGGAAGGAATGCCTTGTGGAGGCGCTCACCCGCCAAATGAGGACGGCGTGCTTTGGTTTGCCAAGGAAATCTTCCCATAATGAGGAGACAGCTTCCTGAACATTTTTCCGCATCGTGGGCAGGTAAGCCTCACAGAGAAGGTTCTGCGCTGGGACAGCAGGAAGGCATCGAGGTGCTGGGCTTTGTCAGCGACGAAAAAGCTCCATAGCCTTTATCAGGAAAGCCGAATGGTGATTGTGCCCCTGCGCCACGGAGCAGGCGTGAAGGGAAAGGTGGTGGAAGCCCTCCGCGAGGGAGCCGCCATCCTGACCACCCCTGCGAGCGGAAGGCATTCCGCATTGAAGAAGTGGTAGCAATCGAAGGAGAAGAAAGAGAATTCCAAAACCGGAGCACTGCTGTACCAAACATACCCAACTTCGGAAATGGACAGAAATCCTGAATTTGGAAAGGCATTTTCCACAGGGCGTATTGATGGAATCCACAGGACTTCGGATCAGAAAGATGGAGAAGTGCTGACTGGAAAAAAAACAACACACAAAAAAAACAAACAAAAAACACCAAAAAACCCACAAACAAAAAAAAAACCCTTACCGGCACAGAGACTTAAAACCGAAGAATCACCACAACACAAAAACACAATTCATTACGTGGAGGAATGGGCACCAGACTTCGTTCCGTGGTTTCGACTCGTCCCAAGCCCGCGGCGGATATTTGCGGAGTCTTTTACAGCACCTTTGGAAATGCTCGGACAAGGCATTACAGAGGTGATTTTGCCTGGGCTATATGGGGAGATGATTATGAGTATTAGGACGGTTCCGCCTTCGGCTTTGGAAAGATTGCGGTCTCCATGAGGAAGGAGCCATTGGGCACCGCGAGCCATCCGAAACGCCTCTTCCGAAGATTTTGGAGGAAGAGGTGCTGGTGTTGAATGCGGATACCTCAGCTTCCTATGGATTATCAGGGGCTTCTCGTTTTCATCAGGAAAATGACGGGGACTTCAGTCTGGCCACCAGAGCGGTACCGGATATTTCCACATGGCGCAGGGCAAGGAAGAGATGGCAGGCCGGATGCATGGAAATGAGAAGCTGGGAGATGGTGCTCAGCCCTCAGCTGAAATCAATGGAGGTATTCATGTAATGAAGAAGAGCCTAATTGCGGAAATCCCTCGGAAGGAGTCAAAGTCTGAGCAGGACTGCATCCCCAAATGGCTTTCCGAAGGAAAGTGAATCTCCCGGCCTTTCCCCTCGAAGGCTATTTCCATGGATATCGGCATTCCAGGACTATCAGCAATTTATTACGGATGTGTGAGCAGGGAAGCATGGAAAATAAGGCATTGAGAAAAACCGTATTTCGGATCGACGGTACCATCAATGAGTGAGGTTTCTACCTGCACGAAAGTAGAAGACTTTCGCTTTCTGCATACGTTTTGAGGGTCATCCATCTTGTCCAAAGCCGGTTTTCAGCTGGTGGTGGTTACGAACCAAGCCGGAATCTGAAGAGGCTATTACGGAGAGGATGCAGAGACACTGCATAGATACTACCTTTCTGGGAAGAGCTTCGAAGAGAGACATTTTCCTGAAAGGGCATCTATTACTGTCCTCACCCATCTCGAAGGAATAGGAGCTTATCAGAGGGAGGTGGACTGCCGAAAGCCAAATCCCGGAATGCTCTATCAGACGGACGACTTTATCAGGAAATAATGAAGCAGAGTCACCCATTCAAAGCCCCCACCGCTAAGTCGAAGAACGGGAAGTGTTGACAGGACACCAGTAAAACAGAACGAAAAGCTATTGTTCCTATTCCTATATGATTGAGATAAAATTCAGATCAGAAGCCGGAGAAAACTTCGGCGTACAGCCCATCCCACTGGCTACCGGATGGGAAAGAGGAGAAAAGAAGTTGAAGAGTGAAGGGAGGCCTAGCCTCCACATTGAAAATTTAGAAGAAGCTGCAAGATGGATTGTGGAGAGGGAACTGTATTCACTGTATAGGAGTTCGCCCAGGCGGCATAGGCATGGAATCAAGCACGCCTGTTGAACCTCGTTTTGACTGAGCAGTGGTTTGCGTTAACCACTGCTCACTTTGTTATTAAAGCAACTTCCTTCGGAAGTTGGTCTGCATCAGGACGACTTTTCTGATGAAAAGTCTGTCGCCCACAACTAACTTCAAGCTTTCGCTGAGCTCGCTTTCAGTAGAGTACCGGCGGGCTCAGATCATGCTTCTCTGCGCACGCTGGTATCATGGTCGCTTTCGATTATTGCAAAGCTCACGGTCCTTGCTGACGCCGGCCTTAAATCGACGTGTCTACGGGCTCAGACTACCTCCTTTAGACCTATATTGCATACAACATCCTTGTTCTTTACAAACCGACATTCAAACCGATATCTGACATTTAATGTCGCTACTTTTCTTGACGATCCATAACTTCTGTAGAAAGCTGTGATTTTTTGAAAGGACAGGTTATTTACTATTTAGCTTCATAATTACCCACTGACCACTTTTGTTGAACCTCATATCGAATAAGTCCTGCTTTCTCATTTTATTTAAAATGATAACGGTACAATTAACAACAGTAAGGTTTAATTTTCTCTGCCATTTCGTTCGCGCTAATGTGAGGATTTTCAGCAATTATTTTAATAATTTCTTCCTCGTTTTATGGTTTTAGTAGAAGCTCGTGGTAGTTTTTCATAACTACTACTATTAAACCTATTCAAAATTCTTATTAATTCCTACAACTGCATTTGTATATTATCTTCTTCATTATCCGGGTAAAACTTAAGCTCAGGAGAACCATTTTCAAACAGTGCATCCTTTGCACGCCGTATACCTGAACCGTAAGACTTATTGGTTAAGGGAAAAGAACATATCTTTAAGTTCTTGTTGAGATAATGTCTTCTATCAAAACTTGTCCTTGTTAAGAGCTTCAATTGTTACAGGAGGGAGTGGTTCATTATGATTTACAAAAGAAATTCTGTCCTGTAAATATATATTCCTACATATTCACAGGCGTATCGTATTCTTTATGTAAATGGCATTCGTAGCAAGTTCAAATGCTGTAAGAGGATAGCAGACAATCTTATGCTCGATTTGGATCTGCTTCTCGTATGGCATATGAAGCCATAATATTATCTTCAAAATATTTACTGACTTGTTTTGCCTGTATCCAAACGGACCGTCAAAATTTCTTTGATTCCATTTTATCGGTTCCATATATTTAATGATCAACACGGGCATTTGAAATAAATTTATTCGGTGTTTCGGCAAACATCAGCACAGCAAAGTTTTAGCTCTATACCTCCATACTCACTTTCGCTTACAAGCCCCATACCTTTTGCCATCCAGCTTGGACATTTCTAATATCTTTTCTTGGCTCCTACTAGTAGATATTCTTTCATATATTCATAGCTTAAATCATCTATAGCCAATGTTCAGATTTGAACTGAGCATATGCTTTCAAAAGTTCAAATCTTCTGTTGAATTTGAAGTCTTGAATCCTACTCAACTCTGATATCTTCCGTCTTAATCGAATATCTTTATCTTTTTCTGCTTCACTTGTTTGGAAACGGACCACACACCACTTCTACCGCCACCATGATATAGTATTCATCATTGATTTGATCCATAATAATATGATAGTTGACTTTGGGGTGAATATTGAAAGAAGAGATTTAATTCATTTCAACCTTCAACCTTTAGACTCTTTTTATTCTATCGGTCTTTAGGAATTGCTTTTCTCCTGTTTCTTTATTATCGACTTCTTCAATACCAACAAACAATAAGCCTATCTCATTGTTCATAGAAGAGAGAAAGGCACAAGTAGTTTTAGAATTTTATCTTTGTAAAGTTTGCTGACTTTTTATATATTCAATAAAACTGCTCTATGCATTGATTTTCAAGAATGTTATGAGAGCTATTCTTTTTTATATCTAAAAGCTGCATATAATAATTTCCTCTTTCATAAATTTATTAGCATATTATAGCATTTTAGAGTGATTTTTTCCACTTCGGAAATTGGTAGGTATAGTATATTTATTAACTTGATTGCTCCAAACTCCGGCAGAAAGATTAAGATTTATAGACGTTCCATTTTATAAAATTATGAAATGCAAATTTTATAAAATAGACAATAATAAGAAGAAAAGTCTTTTATGGCTTACTCCACTGCAGCATTGATATATACACGGAAAAAGGTATATTTTAAATTATGATTACAACATGTATGACAAAGAAACTATCTGGTGATAGGCAGGCAATATAGTATCTGCATCAACAAACAACCTTACAGTGCTTTAGCTTATCTTGCAGTCTAGAAACGAGATTGTGGATTACCACCAAAAAGCCGAGAAGTTATGAATTAAAATACTGAACCAACTAAGCATTGCGAAACTCCTTCGAGAAGCAACTTATGGAGCCAATGGAACTAAGCGCATACAGCATTGCACAATCAATTCATGTTCCTGTTTCAGAACCAAGACATCCCAATAGACGAAAAAACACACCGATACCTCTCCGACTCGCAAAGCTTATTGCGTTTCGGATGAATACTCATCAATATGCAGAATGACATCGATATTCGAATGCAAAAAGAAAGCTAATCTCGAACCACAGCAAATTAAACAATACAATATGCATAGTGGTACCAAAAAGAGAATTGTAGCAAGAATGTAGCAGGCCTAGATTGCCTCTCTTTCAGCCCTATATTGCACAAGGTCATAATTTCATATTTTCAGCTTTTTGTTAGAAGGGAGTATCGCAAGCCTGCGGTACTCCTTTGTTCTTTCCATTTCAACCTTATAATAGAAAAAACATTTTATAAAATGTGCATTTACACAAAATAAAGAGAAGTCATGGAAGTGCAGACCCAGATATCCAGCGTTTAATTGATAAAAGGATAATGGAAGGTAAAAATCATCACCGGTATTCGGCGATGCGGAAAGTCTACCTGCTATTTACGCTATATAAAAATATTTGCTTAGTCTTGGAATCAAAGAGAGGAGCAACTATTACTATGGCTTTGGATGAGCTGCAACATGCAGTATAGAAACTTTATACTGGATGCTTACTCTTCGGGGAGCGCATGGAACAAAATCACATTCTTTATTGACGAGATTCAATTTTAGGAAGAAGTAGAGAACTTATATCAAAAACAGGAAAATAAATTGGCTTTAGACCTTAGGTTTTGAGGGCCTCGATGAAACTTCCCAACGTGATATTTACATTACTGGCAGCACCCAAAGATGTCATTCTGATGTTCTGACGCAGTTTCGGACAGAGGGGGATGAAATTCGTATATCCTTCCTTTGCAGAGTTTTCTCCTGCTATGAGGGAAATCAGACTGGCTTTCGAAGAATATTGTCTATATGGAGGATGCCAACTGTCCTTAGCAGAAACGCTGGAAGAAAAAAAAGTGAATATCTGAAAAATCTCTTCAGAATACCTATACAGGATGTGATGAGAACCGTATTGGCAAAGAAGCCTTTATCTTGAAGATTTACTGAGGTCGTTTCCTTCCATTACTTTACTAATCTGAGAAAGCTGGAAAATAATTTTCAATCGGAAAAAATATCAAAATTGCTGAAGCTAACCATCAGCACTTATTTGGATTATTTTACGGATGCCTTTTTTGATGGAAAAGTCTTCCGAAGATTTGATGTGGGTGCGAAAAATACATCTCCTCACCGTAAATATTATTTTTCCATACCGGCCTTGAAACGCTAGACTGAATTTAGACAAAACGAACACGCACATTATGGAAATGTCATTTACAACGAACTCCGTATGCGTGGCTTAAATGTGGACGTGGGCGTTGGGGCAAAATTATAAAAAATGAAGAGAGGTAAGAGCATTTAAAAAATTTGAAATTACTTGTAGAATTTATAGCACAATATTATATCTTAGTCAGCCTTACATGTAGACAGCCCTGAGAAAAGAGCACAGGAACCGCCCCTTAAAGCAGTCCGAGACTTTTAGGAAAATAGCATAGAAGACTATATCCTCCCTAAGCATGATAAAGGATGGATTTTATCTTGTGTAGAAATAAGTTTTGTTAGATGAGGCGCGACGAGTAGGAGGAGAACTTATGCCAACTGGAAGTATAACAAAAAATTTTGTAGCATCAGGAAGAGAACAAAATTTGCTGATGCTATAAGAACTACCAAGAGTCTTTGACAAGAAAAAAAAGACAGCTCTTATGTGCCATAATATCTTCGAGATGTAGCTGAAGTACAATCTGGAAGAAAGATATGAAAAAATCAAAGTAATAAAGAAATTTTCGGCAATATAGGCTCGAAATCGAGGCCATCAAAGCCCGCCAGAGTTATGGAAGACAGCCTGCGAAGAAAGACTGTAGAACTTGATGAGTGGGTGCTGACAGTGCAGTATGGGCATGAAAGAGAGCAATCCGATCTTGCCGGTACTTACCGAAAGCCTGCGAAGTGAAGGACTGTATAAACAATGAGTGAAGGGAGATGGTGCATGGGTCTGTAATAGGGGCATCTGAGCCGTCAGTACTACTGAAACGAGCAAAGAAACTTGAATTAGTACTGCTACGAAGGCGAAGGCGAGAGCGTGCCCCGATTACAGACCCGCCTGCATCCGAGCGTGCACTTTTAATTTTTCCATTTCCTTCCTTCGCAGGGGAGAGCGAGGTTAGCGGGAGCGTGTCCTGAATACAGCCCCCATACTGCATCAGAGCGCGCACTGCGCAAGGAATACATCACCTCCCTATTCGGCAAAGAAATGCTTCTCCAGCATCAAACACAAAGTATGATAAATCGTGCAGATGCAGCTCCTGAATCTGATAAGTCTCGATGAGAGGGCGCAATCAAAGAAAGATCCTGCAACGCTCGCCCTACTCCCCGTCTTTTCTCCCGTCGGTAAATACTGCGAGATGCCCATAGCCTTGAGCGTTTCAAGGCATAAGAAACATGGCATTTCGGAGTGTACTGATAATGCAAAGAGCAGATCCTCCGCCTTGCCGTAACCATGAGGCACTGGGCAGAGAAAAGGGTTTCGTCCTGAATTAAAGTTGCTAAAAGGCGGTGTGCAGGGCGGTTTTGGCTACTGTCGAGAGGAAAGGCGACGTGTCCCTGCTCCAAATGCTGTCAGTAAGAGGCCTCCTCTCCGGATCGAGCTTTTTCACTGGATAGAAGCGTTCGGAGCAAAGGACGCTTACTGCAAAAGGCCTTCATCAGCTCTCCCACGATATGATCCGTATCTGCGGAGCTGCCGCCGTTACCGCACAACAAAAGCTTTGCCTCTTTACGGTAGCTATCCCGCATCATGCTAAAAGCCTGCTAGATATTCTCCTCGATTCCGGAAAGCACTGCAACGCTGTATAGGAGAGTCACTTCATTCTTTCATGTTTCATTTTTATTTCTATCGCCATTGACCTTTTCCTCCGTCTTTAGAAACAATTTTCAGGAAAAGTGATCTGAGCCTTCCCTGCTCTAGAATCAAGTCTTTCCGATTCTTTTTGATGAGTAACGAAAATGCATAGCTCATTGTATCTTATCTTTCTCCATCTTGCTTCTTTCTGATTTTAGCAAAAATAATTTAAAAACTTTCAAAGAAGTCCTTGCACATTGTATAAGCCAAAAGTAATAGAATCCATATGTAAGGAATACCTGACAAAAGATAAATATTCTCATTTATGGATGATAAAACGATTGAGAAACAAAGGCATTAAACCAACTGACCGATCAACTGAAAGGACAGATTAGTATGACAACCGTCGGATAGGCTTAAATACTTCCTTAGCTTTTTGGGCTTGGTTTTGGTGACGCTCTCCACAGCTTGCGGAGCTGCCATGGAAAGCCAAAAGGCCGAAGGGGCGAAGACAGTCAACAGAGCAGCTTTAGCCGGACAGGACGAAAAATCCGGGGGCAGGAGCTTCGTTCCGGAACTTCCTGAGACAAGCTAAAAGCTCTGCGTGACCACCAAGTAGCTTCTTGGAAGACATGGCGGAGGTGTTGGGAGGAGGAGATGATGGCAAATCAGCTGCATCATCCCAAGAGGAGGATCCTGCCTGCGAGGCGAAGCCGGAAGACTTGTGAAAGAAGATGCAGAGCGCTGAGGTACTTTACCACGGCTTGCATTTTTGAAGGGAAAATGCAGGATGCCCCAAAAGCCCAAGGCGGGTGATGGTCGCAAGGACTTCCCGGAGGATAGTGGTGATTCCAAGCCTTTCCAAGGAGAAGACGTGCCGGGATCCCCATTTTTGGTTTGATCCAAGATCTGTCTGTACCTGGCAGTGTCTGGCTCATAGCAGCGGCGACCTGGAAGAAAGCTGCCGGAGTGAAAGAAAGACGGTTGTCGAAGAAAGAAAAGAAGCATGCAAAAGAGCTGGAGGAGCCGAAAAGTTTATGCAAGAAAAGACTTAAGGAAATTCGGAGGAAAGCCGAGTTTTGCTTTTACACGATGCCTTTCAGTATCCACCAGCTTGCGGCATAGAAGTGAAAGCTCTCAGGTCGATCAGCACCAGTGATGGCGAAGTGTCTGCGCCTATGATATGGCGGAAACAGCCCAGTTATCGTAGACCACAAGATTAAGTTTTCATTTTCACCGAATCACGCCGATCCCCGGAGAGCCAGAAGCTTCAGGAATCCTGCAAAGAGGATTTTCTGTAGAAGTGGTGGAAGGAGAAGGAAGGTGGGACTCTTTAGTGATTCCTTGGGCCTTCGGGGTCGGGTAGGGATAGCGCTATCTTAGCATGGTTCGTTACAACGTAGACCTGATTGTAGACCACCTGAAATAGAAGGAGAAGATGATGGATAGAATAACTCCCTCTGCCATTTCCTGTGGGAACTTTCCGTCTCTATGGAGAAAGAGAGTGCTGTCCCGTTTTTCTGTAGAGATTCCAAAGGGGAGTATGACCGCCATTATCGGACCCAATGGAGCAGGAAAAGCACCTGGATGAAGGCGATTCTGCTTCTTCCGAAAATGCCGGAACCGTCCGTATCTTTGGAGAAAGAAGGAAAAGGCAAAGGAATATCTCCTATATCCCCTAGGGTGCCTAGAGTAACTGGGACTTTCCCATTACGGTGGGAAGAGTGGTGGAGATGGCGGCTTATAAAAACGAGGTTGCTTTCTTCCTGTTAGAAAAGAGGATCGGGAGAAAAGAGATAGAGCCCTGGAAGAAATGGGTCTAAGCAGACTGGGAGAAAACGGTCAGTCGACTTTCCGGAGGACAGAAACAGGTTTTTGCTAGCGGAGCCCTTGCGGAAGAAGCTAAACTATTTCTTTTGGATGAACCCTCGCTGCCATCGATCAAAAAGCGAGAGCATAGCATCACGGAAAAGCTGAAAAATTTAAGAAGATGGAAAGACTATTCTGTGCATACACCATGACCCTAAGTCGCTTAAAGGAAAACTTTGACTATGTCCTCTGGATTAAGGAAGGAAGCTACGGCTTCGGAAGGCGGAAGAGGTCTTAAGCCCCAAGAATATAGAAGAAGATCCTATTAACATAGGGGAAGATATCGACTTATCCTTCTTCCGACCTCGCCCTAAAGACTGAACGCATCTCTTTCTATCCGTGATATGTCCGAAGTCGAAAAACTCCTTGACTTCTTCCTCCGACAGTCCAAGTCTGAACATTGTTTGTCCTGCAAAAAGCGGTGAAGCCATGAACTTTTGTCCTATGATGATGTGCCTGGGCTTACTTTCTCCTTACCACTCCTGGTGGGAGGCATACTACTCTATAAAAAGCAAAGCCTTCGGGAGATGCCCTGGGACACGCTGCTATCCCAGCGTGATCCTGGCTGATATGATTTTGCGAAAATCCCCGAAAGTATGCATTGGGAGCTTCTTAAGCCTATCTTTTGCCTTCGTAGTAATCCAAAGCCTCAGTAAAGGCGAGAAGGGTATGGGAAGAAAGTGCCTGGCCTTTAAGCCTAAGCGGAATGTTCGGCCTGGGCATGGTGTTGAAAAAGCTATATCACAGGAATCACTTTGCACCAGCCTCCCAATCCGGACTGAAGACCCTATATCTTCGGCTCCGCAGCCCTTCTTGCAAAAAGACATTATCCTGATTGCCTTTGGAGCCTGTTCAGCTAAGCTTGTTTCTTCTATTTCAGGGCTCACAAACCTGTGATACTTCGACCCGGACTATGGTGCGTTCTTGGAATAGAGGAGATGCATCTGCTTCAATTTTTACTAGTTCCCCTGCTGGCCCTGGGCATTAAGATGCTAGGGGTACTGCTTATGGCCTCCTTCCTGGTACTTCCCGTGCTTTTGCCAGAGAGCTGACAGGAAAACGGGAAAGGATTTTTCTTTTAGCAGGACTTTTGGCTTTTGCTGTATTCCTCCAGGGAACGGGCTTAGCCCTAAATTATAAAGAGATTCTCCACGGAGCCGGTATCATCGTACTGGATGGGAGAAGCCTTGACTTGTACTGATCATAAAAGCCGTCATCAAGCTGTTTCGAAAACTTTTTCCACCTAATGAAAGGAGTCTCCATGCGAAAATCTCTGGTCTTTTTCTTTTATGTATAGCTTATGCAGAATGCTTAGCCCTCTACGTCTACTACCGAAATTGCAGTATGTCCGTGGGATGCCCTTTCCCATCAGCCTTTTGGGCATGGATTCTATGTGAGCATAGTGACTCTCCTCCCGCTTCTTTGATTCTGGGAACAATGTATGCATTCAGTTTTTATTGCATTGAACTATTACGGGAAGGCAAGATGGAAGCAGGAAGAAAGCCTGGCTTCCTCTTCCCTTTTTCTTTGCCCTGGGCATAGCTACATAGCCTATATTACCGAAACATGTGCATCTGGATACGGATATGGTACTCATGGAAACCCTTCTGAGTTCCTTCCAACGGATGGGAGGGCTTTCTGTCGCTTTTTGGAAAAATGCTGTTCTGCCTCATTATAAAGCGGAAGCTTCCTGCCTGCTACCGCCCCATAGACTCTCTTTCTGAGAGGATGAGACCCCGAGAGGATAAGCCGAAAACTCTCACACTACGCCTTTCTTTTGTATAGTCAATACGGCAATCTCCTCCTGATCAGCAGTGGGAGGAATCGACCATCTCCCTCTTTGTAGCCCTGAGTCTCCCGTAGCCAGGTTTTCTGATAAGACACTAAAGGAGTGCGATCTCTATAGTATAGGGCTGCTTTGCTCCCATGGAGCAGTGGCTCTGATGCTATCCTTTCCTACAATCTTTCCTGTCCGGTATCTGCGCCTTTGTCGGCATGCTGGATGGGACTGGTGCAGAATCTCTATCATCAGAGCAAAATCTCCCGGCATCAGGGGCAGATCTCCATTATCAGAAAAGGAAATATTTCAAAATAAAGATCAAAAGAATCATCAATTTAAAGAAAAACTTAAAATCAAGGTGAAATAAATTAAATTGAGAGTTCCAAAAAGCCTTGTTTCTTTTGGAAGGGTTTATATTTGCGCTAATAGAAGAAAATTGAATAATAGGAGAGATGCAACACAGAACAAGAAACACTGGGATCTGTAACTAGAGTCTATGGCAGGAGGGCAGATGCACTAGAACCGGGAGGACTACATTAAAGCGATTTTTAAGATTGCCGAACGACGAGAGAGAGGTGAGTAATCAGAAAATTGCGGATGGTTTAAGGTTTCAGGGCATCGCATCGGAGATGGTGAAGGAAGCTGGTACAGGAAGGTTTTGTAGTGGCAAAGGGAAGGCAGCCGTCCTTGAGCGCAGAAGGAGAACAAGTAGCCAAGCGTATTCTTTAGCTGACATCGTTTGTGGGAGAGCTTTTTGATGACCCGGCTGGAGTATGGGGAAGAGGGAAGTCCATGAACAGGCGGAGCAGTTGGAGACACATCAGTGATGAAAAACTGATGGAACGTTTGAATGCATATCTTCATTATCCAAAACACCTGTCCCCCATGGAGCGGTAATCATGAGAACGAAAAGCAGGAAATAAAGGATATATTTCATGCACTAGAAGGAGGACTTCTTTGCGTATCAAGAAAAACTAAAGAATCTTAAGAAAAATGCACATAAAATCGACGGAACGATTGAGTATTTAGAGCAATTTAAATAGGTGAAAAAAGAGGATAAAACGGAGAAAAACCCTTTTCGTGACATTAGAAGGTCTTTCACGCAAAGTCTATTGCAATAAAAACTGCTTTTTGATAGAATACAGGATACAGAGAAGGAGACGCCCGCAACATCGAGCCGGAACTGTACTGGAGTAAGGATAAAACGAAGATTCTAAGAAAGAAAAGAAGACTTAAAGTCTTTTCTAGAAAAGTCCCAAGAACAACTGAAGAATTTTCGAAGAAAGAAGGAAGAGTTTTCGAAATTTAAAAGAATCGGAAACCGAACAGTGCGAAAAAGGTGGTCGATGAGCATGAAGAATAATCGTAGATAATTGTATAGGAAGATGAAGAGGGTTTAGCAGAAGTTGTCACTTTTGATGATTGGCTTGTCTCCCGTTCACCGGCTTTCATGGACTTGACCATTTCGGAAGAGCGAGACTCCTCCAGAAAGAACAGAATAACGAAATCGAAGTAAGCGGAAGCCAGGTGAAAGTTGCAGCTCCTTGGAGAGACCTTCGAAGCAGCCTACGGAAGCTATCTTGATAGGTGAGAAACTGGGAAGAGCAGTCTTCCTTTCATGCAAGGATCAGGACTTGGCGACAGAATTCGAAGAGTACTTTGACGGAGAAGGAGATTTATCCATTCCTCTGAACAGTATCTCCGAGAATCTGGAAGAAAGCTTGAGCGGAAGAAGAAGCCGGCTTACAGATTTACGTTGAAAAGAGATGCGAAGAACTTAGAAAGACTGGTTCAGCAGGAAAGCAAAGCAAAAGCCTCCTGTTTTACAGCACAAAGCAAAGCGCAGTGGCAAAGCTCTCGGGAGCGGAAAAGACTTCTGTGAGAGAAGAAGCATCCGACAGCGATTAATCAGAGATGCAGAGTTAACTGGAAGCAGGCTCATCACCTTGTGTATGAGGAACAAGTCGGAACGAAGATGACCTTCCAACTCTCTAGCAGACGGCAATGGGATATCAGATAGCGCGTTGCTCCCAGAGCAAGTCTTTTCAAGCAGTTTTTGCGCGATGCGAGAAGGCTCAGGCGGAAGCAAAAGAAGAACAGAAGGAAAAGAAGAAAAGAAAGGAACAGGCTTCTGTTTCTGCTGAGGAAAGCGAGAGAAGAGGAAGGAAGCGGCGGAACTTAAGGCAAGTGAAGAAGCGAAGCAGGAAGAGATCCAAAAGAAGCATCTGATGTGAGAACTTGTCAGCACCGTTGCAGGGCATAAGGAAGAAACGCAGTCTGTAGGGCGAAGGAAGAAGCGGAATCTACAGAGTGAAGAAAAGAAGAAACTGTGTGAAAGGCGAAGCGGAAGGCAAGCTCCTGCTGAAAGCACTCAGGCAGGAAGGAAGCAGAGTGAAAGCAAGGCTAAAGAAAGCAAGACAGAAGAAGAGTCTTTTGAGAAGAAATCACAGAAAACAGCGAAGAATTCCTTCGGATTACAGTCTGTTCGTTTTACCCAGTACAGCTTGAATGAACTTGGTAGAGGGCCAGAACGTAGAAATCGAGGGATTCATACTGCAAGTCTTCTATGAGAGAAGCTGCTTTTTGAAGGTAAAGACGTAGTCCTGGAAGCAAAGCGCCTCTTCAAGCCGGAGACGAAGTAGAGGGAGAAAAGCTTACTGAAGATCAGGTAAAGGTTCTGAAGGGTATTCTATCTACGACGATGCGGCAAGCTTGGATATCCCTTTGTGGATAAGAAAGACAGTGCTGTAGAAGTAGAGCCTGAGTCTCCGGTAATGCCTGTGAGAATCAGCATCGATAAGAATGCATTTATCGGCAGAAGTTTCATCTGATGCACTTCTATTCACCACTTGGTGGAAAATGATAAAACAAAAGGATTGAATCAGTAGAAACTGTGGTTAGACCTGCTTCAGTGAAGCTTTTAGAAAGAGTGAAAGAAATTCGACATTAGAAAGAAAAAGCTCTAATTGCGAATAATGAATTAAAACAAACTGGAACATTGCACAAATGATGGTAGCATTAAAAGAAGATGAAGCAACAATCATAACTAAAGAGTTTATAGTATCTTCCTTCTCATTGTATCAAGTTAGTTGGACGGACAGTCAGCTAGATATTGCCCTCCAATTGGGTTTCATTATGCAGATAAAAATTTCAATGAAATTGGTCCTCACAGTAAGTGGATGTTAACACAGATCGGGTGTTAATTACTATAATAACGGTTGGACGTTGGACTACGAACACCCAACGCGTATTCTATGATAGGGATAAGATTTATGATGGCAATAATAGAAGGAATCCTGAATTTCCCATACTGGAAGTAGTTGGAGGCTATGAAAAGCTTCCGTGGTTATAGATTCTTGAAGTATATCCGTATAACAAATTAACGAATAACTTTTGACGAAATTCAGTCTAATACAAAACGACTACTTTAATCTAAGATATAAATACTCTCCTAATCAGAAAAATTTGGCAGAGACTGTGAGAGTCATTAATGATACAGTGCTGTAGACTGTCAAAACGCTGGTAGAACAAGTATGGATAATGGGACTTGAAGGTAATAGTTATAAGTTTTGCGAAACTAAAAGATTTCTATTTTGTATATGATTCAGTTCCGACAACATCTATTCTAAGTGCCAGGAGAGATGTAGAAAACAAGACATGAAAAGTACATTACCAATAACTTGGATGGAACCTATGGTTTGACTTTAACCGGTCAAGTTAAAGAGAAAGCAGAAATTGGATGTTATGCCTTGATTGATCAGAACATGACCACCTTTTGATGGCGTATGGTTCAAAAGCCGTAACAGAGGATGACTATGATAAAAACAACGTAGCCGAAAACTAAAGTTCAGATTACACAGCTTCGAAATGGTTGAAAAGACTTCACAAAATCCAGTTATGATGTTCCAATTTTGGTATTGTTGGTTGGGAGGAAGCAAAAACAGGTGTTGCAAATATTGGAAAAGGCTTTAAACGGAGGAGATGTAACAGATAAAGCGTTTGATGATGTTTCACGTTATGTGGGCTACCCAGTTCGGCAGAACAGTTTAAGACCATGATTGAGAATCTTCCGAGAAGTCAGAGATAGAACAGGAACAAATTATTCTGCAGCAATTATAGGAATGCGTGCTGAAATTGACGGTAGCTTCTATTCTCAATTAGCTAATACTGAAAGAAAAAGCTTAAATGCGAGAAGGAGTATTCTGGAGATGGTAGCTAGACGTATAGTTATATATGTTGACGGATATTGATCCGGTCTACTAGTTTTATCTTTGATGATAAAATATAAAGATCAGAAGACCGGATATAGAATCACCAATCAGTATGATGAAACAGATGATGATGGTTCTTTGAAGTCATACATAGCAACTTTGGAAAAAGGATATTCTATGGTAATGGAGTGGACTTTAGTAGAATTGCTCTTAATCAGGCTCGTGGTTGTTGTCTATACCCAGATGATATTCTGCTACTCTATAGGTGTGGGCAGTGAAAGAAAATTGGGCACTTAAAAGGTTAACAGAAGCTCATGGATATGATCAAAAATAGAGACTGGAGTACAGTTCCTGGATATAAGAACAGATTTTATTCAAGCAATCACCATTAGCAAAAGAATGCTTAAAAGCAGCATTTATGGTTCAACACCTGAAAAATTAGAAGAAAGTTTCAATGCAAATTACGAATCTGATTGTTTCATCAAAGGCAACGAATATTTCTATTGAAGATACTCTTTAGTGAGAATGTGATTTAGTAGAATTCAAAACTAAAAGTAGAAGTATATAGGCTAAGTAATAATGGTGTTGAGCGAAGGAGAAGAGAAGGTCAAAGCAAAAGCCCTTATCAGAAGAGATTTGAAGAAGATGGGGTTAAATCGGTTTGAAACAAAAGTAGTTGGAAAAAGATTGCTTTCTGACAACATCCTACATCATTCAGTTTGCCCGGCTGATGAGTTAGATTAACATGCCAATCAAGCCCAGCTTAAAAGCATATCAAAAAGCTCAAGGAGGCAATGCAACGAAGATAAAGGAGGCGATAGGCGGCTTAAATGATATTTATCAAACATATTTGAAAGATACAAAATATGCGAATGATATTAAATACAATGGTTCGGCTCATAAATGAGTTAAAGACGAATGATGAAGCGTATTTGGATTTGCGTATGTTGATAAAATGGAAGTAAGCACACTGCAAAGGTTAAAGTATAATGTTCCAATCATTGTAGGTTAAAAATACGGAACTCAAGCAGAAACAAATTAAAGGTTTAGAAGGCAAGGGCGTATTTAAATAGTGTTGGGTATACTCCGCTTGGAATATCCGTACTTAAAGACATTACATTTAATGTTTGACGAAATAGATAAAGATAAGATAGAAACCATATTTAACTTTTAAACCATATCAAGATACTATCAGCGGAGAACAGAGTAATGGAGGAGAGTTTCAAGTTGATGGAAAGACGATAAAAAGGATAAAGTAAAATATGTGACTCTAATGACACATTAAGTTTAAACTTTACAATTACAGGTGCTTGAGCTCGGATGAGGAATATAGAGTGGTTGAGACTGTAAATGAATCAAAGTATGTTCTTAAAGATAGCTCAGCGAAAAGCAGAAACAGAATTTGAGGTTTACCGGAAAAGAAAATTATAATTCAGTAGTAAAATTGGACAGAAGTTAGTTAAGGTAAAAACAACTATAGTAGGTAATCAAGAAGATCAGCCCTAGAAAAAGAAGTAAAGAATAAGTTAGGGGGTTCGGTTCTTCATCCTGATGATGTAAATAGGGATTATGATTTCTTAGGTATACAAGGTTGAAGTCCTGGGATGGATACCTCAATACATTCCATTAACTTCAGATGAACTTTTGACTCTAAGAGATTCCTTTGGTGCATACAAGGTAAGTTTGATGATAAAACAGTTGAGGTACTCCAGATTCAGAAACTTATGCTTTGCATTTCAGTTGAAAAATGGAGATTGAGTTTGAGTTAGATGATAATTTGGACATATATGATTTCTCCAGAAAATAACAGGATATGACAAAGCCAGAAATAGGGTAAGAGAGACAAAGTAACGAGAAAAGTGGGATCCATGTACACTGATGGGTTCTACGTCTGAATACTGGTATACATGTGACAGGATGGATGTTATTAGCCAAGTATGGCCAGCTAGAGTATATCAATAGATCCACAGATTCCTACACTACTGTCGGAATGAGTGGCAGAGACAGCACCGTATATCTCTTATATCTCTCTTCGTTCATGCTTGCAATGGCAGGTGCATACCTCACCATCTATTGAAGAAGAGGAAACGTAGCACTGCTCTTCAGCACATTCACGAATTAAACATTCTACCCGCTCTGCCACAGATACTATCTGTTGCAGGACAGAGAAGTTGGAAAAAGAACTTCGTTACAGAGAGAGACCGACAGAAAGGAGCTGAAATGGCGACTCCTGCGTCACTCAACAGCTGCATCTGTAGCAGACGATCTGAATAAAATGCCTTTAGCTTAACTATCGGCGAAGAAAAATTAATATAAGTCCTTTTTCTGAGGAAAAGAAAGGGAGGATCAGACATGGTACGGCATGGTAAAGTTGGCGAGGGAACGCAAATTGGCCGAAGGATGTGCGAAGATACAACGTGAACTGGAAAACTCAAACTGGCATACAATAATTCGAAGGGTCGCGCCTTCAGAGATAAATCACAACGTTTTGTACTATAAAAGGAGAACAAGATGAAAAGAAATTTAAACAGACTTGCAACTCTGGCATTATCCGGAATGATGGTAATGTCTACGCTATGTTTCTTTTCAGAAAGCACACTATAAGTTTACAAAGTGCTTCCACATGGACGGATATACTTATCTCCAAATACCACATTTGAATTTGCAGTAAAGAAAGTTTCGGGGAGCTGCATTTACAATTGGTCAGGAAAAACTCATGCAAATAGAAGCAGGCGCTATGATAGCAGTATCTGTAACTCCAGTTACTTGTACCTGGTGATGGACGTGGAACTTTGGAAACAAAAGACAGTAAGATTGTAGGTTCAACACTTGCGTAAAGATACTAATCTGCTTGCGGATAAAAATGCATACCAAAATGGTTACTACTCTATACTTTAACTGGGAAGGGCAGTGTGACTAATCCGGCTACTAGCAGTAGAGCCATGAGGGGAATCAGATATTCCAAGGCAGAGTATTATGTTGTGAAGTTATTTACCAACAAGACAGCAACAAATGCCAGGAGACTTTAAGGAGTTGTTCAGAGAAATGATCGGTTAGAGAACAAATTCTAAAAGGTTAGTAGCATCCAGAACAACTATGGAAAGCATTTCCCACGATACTCCTGATTTCGGATCCAACTCTGGGTGCTGGCCAAAGAATCCTGATCCTGAGTCGGATCCAAAAGAATAATACAACACATGATATACCACATTTGAGAAAGAGACTTGCCGGTGATACAGGTATGATGAAAGTAAAATTTGAGTTCGCTGTAACTGTTGAGTCTCAGAAGAATGCTGGCGAAAGATATGTTGTCAAATTTTAAGACAGACTGGAGCTATTTAGGAGAAGATTCTGTTATGAGTAGAGTTTCTAGAGTCTTTACTGTAAGCAAAGACACAGGTATTCGTGTTATGGATTAACCGAGAATGATTTAGTAAAAGTTCATGAGGACGAAGGTCAGACTTATAAGATGACTGTTGCCGTAGATGATGCAGATAATTCTTCATTAAGAACTTAACAACAGCTCAGGCGATTATAATACACAGTTTAACTGTTTACAAAGATGAAGCTAAAGTAGATGTAACCCACACTAAGAATTCTGTTACACCTACCGGTATCGTCATGAACGTTGCTCCATACGCTCATGATGCTTGCAGTTGCCGGCGGACTGGGTGTAGTATTCATGAACCGTAAGAAGGAAGAGGAATAATTCTTTCTATAAAAATGTTTTCAGAATAGCGTTAACTCTTACCGTAGAGCATAAATTCTTCTCTCAGCACAGTAAGAAAACCAGATATTTTGAATCGGTAGTCAAAATTTCGGGTGGCTTTGCCTCAGAAGAGATCTGAAAATCGTTATGTAGATTGGCTTGGATTTGTTCCAAGAATCCCATGTACACACGTGTACAGTGGGAAAAGAGTGGAAAGGACAAAAGAATGGATGTGCAGCCAAAGCTCGCGAAAGCAGGAGATAAGGTATTGTCACTTCTTGCTATTGTCCTCCCGGTTTGACTCATGTTGCAGGTTTGGTGGATATTCCCTTTGGGATACCTATATTTACAATGTCAGGTGCATTTTTAAAGGGAGAGTTTGTTAAAGATATAAGCCATCGCTGATGATCCGGAACAAACGAGGTTAAGTTTAGAAGAACTATTAAAAATCAACCCGGATACAAGAGGCTGGATAACCATTGATGGAACCCATAGACTACCCCATGGTTCAGGGAAGAGATGATGGAGTATGTCAATAAGAGTATAACCGGAGGTTTACTCTTTCAGGAGCTATTTTCCTAGCAGCTTACTATAATAAGGCGGATTATTCAGGACCTATATGTTGACTTATGGACATCATATAGCACGGCGGGATAGCATGGAGATGTAATGGAGTATATTGATGCAGATTACTTCAGTCAACATAATGCGAGAAACTATTCATGCCGGATGGTGAGCAAGAAAGATGGAAGTTTTGCCTGTATCGAATGTGATGCCTATGACCACGCAGTTTATTCAGTAGAAGACAAAAAGGGAATATCATGAATTTAGTGGACACTTAAAAGAGACTCCACAAACTTTAGAGATATCAGGATGAAGGAAGGCGATCAAGTGATGGCACTCTCCACCTGTGTATCCTGGAAACTAATGGTAGGGTTGTTGTTTTAGCAAGGTAAACCCATAAAGGGAGGAAAACGAAATGAAAGCAAAAAGGGCATATTCCTGAAGGCTGGTACAATATTATCAGCGAGTGCTATTTCCTTTCCCGCAGGATTGGGATTTCATCCCAGGCAGCTACTGAAAGTACAAGCTTGAAGATTCCGGTAAAGATTAGCACATCAGGCGCTGCACCGGAGGAAACTATACGGTAACCATTGAAAGGACAGATTAAATCAAGTATCCTCTTCCGAACGAATACTAGTAACGGTGAGGTTCCGGTGCGAGACTACATTTTGGAATTTCGGATGGTAGTGCCCTTCCTACAGAGGTGATAAGATACAGCATTAAGCAAACCTTGGAACACAAAACTACTTTACCTATGATAGTAGAGTGTATACGCTACTGGTTAAGGTTACAGAGATCACAAAGGATGCAAATGGTAATTCTGTAGAGCCATATTTGACACCTGTATTCTGGGTGGGAACAGCCGAGAGTACGGCTAAGCATGGAGATATTTCTTTCTACAACCGTTACAACAGAGGCGGTGGCGGAGAAAGCACTCCAGGGACCAAATCCAAGTCCCAATCGAGACCTAGCCCCAATCCGAGCCCTAATCCCAATCCAAACTCAATAGTTCCCACGTGCGCGGTGAAACCAGACCGATTGAAAAACGATCCAGGGAATCATTCAAAGTAACAGACGAACACCAGAAGGTACTCTGAGGGTTCAGAGTGTAACCATAGAAGAGTGGCTACCGGAGATGCAAGTTTTATGGCTCCATATGGACTATTCGCTGTGCTTTCCATGATGTCTCTCCTGTTCTGGGCATCGGATATAAAAAGCAAGACAATAAGAAAGAAACACAAAAACTAATTCAGCATTAGAACTTCACCATAATCAACTAAGGTTTGATTCGAGAGAGATCAAAGTAAGAATCACTGAATTCCATGGAAGGACCGGCCGTAAGCACTTCAGACTGGCTGTATTTCTATTAATGAATCAGAAGCAGCTGAGCTAAAGAAAGAATGAAAGTCACACGGCTTATCCTATATATGCAAAAAGTTGTAGAAGCAACTGGTGTGACACCGTGGGAGCATGGTGATGTATGTCCCGGATGAAAATCTATTTAATTCTAAAAAGCTTCCAGTTAAACTTGGAAGTTTTTACTATAATAAAATATAAAGTAAATGGTAAAACCTGTCATATTTTCCTTTCCCAAAAGATTGAGATATATAGTAAAGTGATAGCATGGACGAAGGAACAACAGTATTTTTGGCAGAAATTATTTGCGGATTGGTATTTAATACTGCACTATATTGAAGGCGTGATGTGCACTTTTACCCAGACGCAGACCATTTTAGAGGGCTGTGTAGTGAATCAGTTACCGGTTTCCGATATTCAGACGGTGCTGTACCTGAGAGATGCCTGGCGTTAGTGTATCAACAACTTTGAAAGCCTCTGAAACTATGATTTCCTTTGTAAAATCAACGAAGGCTGGTCTCTCGCAATGAAAGCCTGGCTTGGGAGAGTCTAAGAACAGGCAAAGTCGGCGTGTGGAACAGAGAATATACCGGAAGTACCGAAAGAAGACAGTAAAGAAGAGCTTTATAAGATTCTTCGATATCTGATACGATGGAGAAAGCTCTGAAAGTTTTTGCTATATCGTTTATCATCAGCTCTTTTGGGATGGAAACAAAGAACAGCCACCATATTTGCGAGCAAAATTCTTATGGGAAGCAGGAATAAGGGATTGTGAGTATTGGAAAGTCTGAGAGGAGAGAAGTTTAACGAGACTCTATTACAGTACTACGATACCGGAGACAGTAAGGAGCTAAAGGAATGCTTGAAAACTTGCATACTGATGTAATGCTTAGAATAAACAATCAAAAATTATTTCATAGGAGGGTTTCAATGTGATAAAACTAAGCTCAATAAAATCACCAGTCAAATCGTAGAAGCCTACCGAGATATTTATGGACCATCTATTAAAAATATAGTCATGTATGGATCCTTCGTCTAGAGCGATTTTGATGACAGAATCAGATATAGACTTTTGCCGCGATAGTGGAAGGAGAAAAGCAGATACTACAAAAAGAAACTGGAAAAGTATGGGATAAAGCTTCGGATTAGGCTGGGTATGATGCAGGTGGTTTCACCGGTTGTAATACCTATGAAGAATTTGATTACGTATAAAGAAAAACTACCTATTACCGTAATATAGATAAGGAGGGACGTATCGTTGGATGACTTAATACAATACAGAATCGATGTAGCAAAGAAAAATTGAAGTCTGCTTATATACTTTTAGAAGCAGGACAATAAAGATTCCATTGGTCGATCATACTGACGCTTTATTTTTCAGCAGTTAGGGCTGTACTGGCTACAAGATCAAGTAGACTTTTTCTAAACATGCCGGGTAATCGCTTACTCAGAAAAAGCTATATTAAAACAGAAATATTTGAAAGAAAATATTCTAAATATTTAAGCAGTGCTTTTCAAATAAGAAATAGCTGCGATTATGATGATTTTTATATTGTCTCGAAAGCCAGCGCTGAGGAGCAGTACCGTAAAGTCAAAGGAAATGATGAATAGATGATTGCATAGATCTATCTCTGTAAATCGGAAGAACTTTAAAACATTTTCCTCATTCTATGTATGGTGGTTGAAATTATCAATCTGTCTTAAAAGACAGATTGATAAAAGAAAAGATGAATAGTATTGAAACGAGGCGACATAATAATTAGAAAATATGGAGGAAAAGCCCAATGGCAGTACAAGTAGAAAAAGGAAGACCGGCGCGAATGAAGGCAGAAGCAAGAAGGAGCTTGCGGTTTACGATTATCTGGACAAGCAGGGAATTCAAACTGAGAGAGATAGACCATCCTGAGGCTCATACCATGGAAGACTGTATTCCCATTGAAGAAGCATTGGGGCTAAGGTTTTTAAGAACCTGTTTTAACCAATAGTAACTTCGCTATTCTATCTGCTCTAATGCGTGCGGATAAGCCCTTTAAAACCAAGGAGCTTTCTTCCCAGCTTGGTGTCTCCCCCTTTCCCTTTTTGCAGAGCGAGGAGATGGAAGAGGTGCTGGGATGTACACGGATCTTCTTCCATTTTCGGACTGATTCATGATAAAGAAGGATCTGGTAGAGCTTTTTGGTGGATAAGGATCCCGAGTGAAGGAGGAATATCTTTGTGCCCACCCTTGCCATAACATCTGCCACCTTTGAAGGGTGAAGACCTCCGACCTGTTCAGGAGGTTCTTAAAAAGTCCACCAAGCATTAGTAAGACGGAGGTGCAATTAAAGGGAAGAATAGGAAATTATACTGCCAAGAATCTGTATAGTAAAGCGTTAAGAACATCGAAAATAAAGCGTTAAGAACGTCAGATCACCTTGACATAGGGCGAGTCCTCCATGCTGTTCTCTACAGCAGAACTTGGGGCAACGCCCTATTTTTTATCTGCACTAATTTCGTAGTCATGCGAGTTAAAAATCATTGGAGCGAAAGCCGTGCGTACAAAGATTATATTAGCATGTACAGAATGTAAGCGAGAGAAACTACTTTATTACCAAGAGGAAGAAGCTGCATCGGAGCGTATGGAAGTAACAAAGTTTTGCAAGTTCTGTAGAAGACACACTGCACAAGGAGACAAAGTAATGCAAGATGAAAAGAAGTCCGGAGGGCTGGATTCATAGCTGGCATGAAATCTGAATTCAGAAGATTGTTTTCCCCACACGTCAGGAAGTGATTAAGCGTTTCCGTTGCAACCATCATTCTTAGTGTGTTGGTAGGCCTTTTTGATTACAGGTTTTAGACATTGCTATAGAAGTGGGGTCTTGGTTGATTCTTGCTAAAAGTAAAGGTGGGAATATGGCAGAGAAGAACACAAGAAACCCCGTTGGTATGTAGCTATACCTACTCCCGGCTATGAGAACAAAGGTGAAGATGGACTTGAGAAGACCATTGACAACCGTGGTCTTCAAAGATGTGATTTTAGAGGTCAGCGTTCCCATGCAGCCGGTTATTGAAGTAAAGAATGGCGTAGAGAGAAAACCGACAAGAAGATGTTCCCGGGATACGTTCTGGTGAACATGGTGATGAACGATGAAACCTAGTTGTATGTGGTAGAAATACAGAGGTGTTACCGGATTCAGTCGGTCCCGGATCGAAGCCAGTCCCCCTTTCTGAGGAAGGAAATCCTGACCTTGGGCTATAGAAAGTCTGAAGTTTTGGTAGATTTTCGCAGAGGAGACACCGTAAGCGTAGTCTCCGGTGCTTGGAAGGATACCGTTGGTGTCATTACAGAAATCAATCGAAGAAAGCACATTAACGTGGAAATGTTCGGTGGGATACCCTGTGGAGCTTTCCATGGTGAAGTACAAGTTAAGATAAGTTTGGTAATACCTGAGGATTTTATCCCATGGAGTACATTAGCCATCGCTTGCAAAGCAAGCTCGTGGGAGGGTTTACCCGCAATTACAAGGAGGGTGCCTATATGGCAAAGAAAGTAGAAGGATACATTAAATTACAGATTCCCGCTGGAAAGCAACTCCAGCACGTTGGACCTGCACTAGGACAGCACAGGGGTTAACATCGTTGCCTTCACGAAGGAGTTCAACGCTTCAGAACTGCTAATGAGAGGGACATGATCATTTCCTGTTGTTATTACCATTTTTAGCGCAGATGAGTTTCAGCTTTGTACAAAGAGCTACTCCTCCTGCTCCTGTTCTCATTAAGAAAGCTTGTAGCTGCAGAAGGGTTCAGGCGAGGCCAAAATAAGAATAGGTTGCTACTATCTCTAAGGCCGATCTTCAGAAGATGTGCAGAGACAAGATGAAAGATCTGAATGCTGCATCAGTCAGAGCTGCTATGTCCATGATCTGCAGGTACCTGCAGATCTATGGGTGGTAAGATGAAGAGATAGAAGGAGGCTATAATACATGAAACAGGGAAAGAGATATGCCGAAGTGGCAAGGCTGTAGATGAGACAGGTTAAGTACGCTGAGTTGGATGCAGTCAGCTGGTAAAGAAGAATGCAACTGCTAAGTTCGATGAGACTGTGAGGTTACACATCAGAACCGGTTGTGACGGACGTCACGCTGATCCCAACAGGTTCGTGGTTCTGTAGTTCTTCCTGCAGGAACCGGTAGAACGTTCGTATCTTAGTATTCGCTAAGGACGCTAAGGCTGATGAGGCTTTGGCTGCAGGCGCAGACTTCGTTGATGCAGATGATCTTGTACCAAGAATTCAGGACGGTTGGTTCGACTACGATGTAGTAATCGCAACTCCTGATATGATGGGTGTAGTTGGACGTATCGGACGTTTGCTTGGACCTAAGGGCTTAATGCCAAAACCCAAAGCTTGGAACCGTTACTATGGATGTAGCTAAGGCTATCGCTGATACTAAGGCCGGTAAGGTTGAGTACAGACTGGACAAGGCAAACATCATCCATGTTCCTGTCGGAAAGGCTTCCTTCTCCGAGGAGCAGTTAAAGTCCAACCTGGATGCATTAATGGCAGCCATCGTAAAGGCTCGTCCATCTTCCTTAGAGGAACCTACCTGAAGTCCATCACCTTGACTTCTACCACTGGGCCCCTGGCGTGAAGTTAGACGGATTACAGTTCGGCGCATAATAGAAATTATAAGTAGGCTATAAAATCATTTTCCCAACATATAGGTCTGAAACAGGGCACGCTCTCGCTAGCTTCGCCACGTATCGGATACTAAGCGAAAACTACGTTTCTCTTGTTTTTCGCAGGTACCGACAGGCTCAGACTACCCCGCATTCAGACCTGTATTGCCGAAAATTCTCTATTATTGATATAGCCTCTTGCCTGTCTGCCAAGGATATTCGAGTCAAACGACATCATCATAATCTACTCCTTTATTAATAAGCTGTTTAAGATCCTTGGGGGCATATAGTAGCCACTTTGGGTGAAAAATATTCTCTCTTCTTTCCTGAGTGAGATAAGTTTTGCTGGAAGATGAGCATGAAAATGCATTTTAGGAAAAAGATCATGGGAAAGCGATAAATCCTCTTTGTAAATTCTAACATATATCCACTTTTTGATAAAAGTTGCTTTTACCTATGCTTTTAAAACAGTAAGTAATCGTTTAGAGGGAATCAGTTCCAGGCATCGTAAAAATTTCCTCAAGCCCGCGATTTTGTCCATGTCAAAAATACTATCAATGACAGTACGTTCAAGGGATGTCACTTTAACTCCGTTATTCATATCCGAGCATTTCTATAGCACTTGCCTTTGAAAGTGGTATATACTCTATTCCGTCACTAAGTAAAAGGACGAACATTTTTTGCACGTGGAAAAATAAACTTCGTAGAACCGCTGATTGGCATACGTAGTATTCGAATGCGCTGTGATGAGAGATACAAGCATCTTGTGTAGCTTGGCGATGCTATTTGAAATCTATATGGCTATGCAGGCTGTTCGGTTTCCATACTGATTACGACATCTAAATTACGCCTTACACGTTCAATATATCCCTTTTTAAGTAAGTTTTGAATTTGCCAATCAGCGAGCTTTTTCAGATCTGCAAAGCTGAACCATGTCTGCATAGCTGAAACATTGTAAGCGTGCTAACTCTTTATATAAGTCCATTTTTCACCTCCTACTTTTGTTTCTATTTTTACATCAAAATCCTAGTAAATACAGGGTTTTTGATAAAAATAGAAATAAATTACTAAAGCTGCTGATGACTTCTCGCTTGCATCAATGAACTAAAAAGTATTACGGAATTTAAGTTGCAGTAAGTTGCAAAAATGAGGAAAATTCTCTCTTTGAAAAATCAGAAACCGCATAAAATAAGGCTTTGTGAAGAATGCAAAGCAGAAATTTAAGTTGCGCTAAGTTGCAGTAAGTTGCAAAAACGAGAAAAATTCTTTATTTGAAAAATGAAAAACCGCATAAAATAAAGGGTTTTTGAAGGATGCAAAGTGAGAATTTAAGTTGCAGTAAGTTGCAGAACAATACTTAGTTATTGAAAATATGGTCATATCCAGATTAAGCACGCAGTGGAAAAATATACTCTACAGTTGATACAATGAAAGAAAAATTGAGGAATCGGCGAGGAGATGGTCAATGTCAATAAAAGATATAGAATATATCAATAATTTAGTTAGAGAATTAATTTCACTACGCGAGAAACAGAGTGGGTAGAATTTAAACATAATAATGATGATCCACAAACAATAGGTGAGTACATTTCTGCTCTTAGTAATTCTGCTGGCTTTTATTGGCGAGACCAAAGGCGTATATGCTTTGGGGAATAGAAGATGAGACACAAAAAGTCATAGGGATCATCATTTACTATGGGTGCTGCTAAAAAGGGCGCAGAAGCACTTGAGGCTTAGTTAGCGCTAGTATGTTGAGTCCGCGTATAAATTTTAGGTTTTATAGAGACTGAATTAGAAGGTAAGAAAATAACTTTACTTGAAATTCCTTCAGCGGAGAAACAACCTATTCATTTTTGCCGGAGAAAAGAGTATATTAGGATAGGTAGTAACAAGAAAAATCTAAAAAGAGTATCCGGATAAGGAAAGAGATTTATGGAAAGCCTTTGACAACACTCCGTATGAGCTCAGAACAGCAAAAGAAAATGTGTCGCTATCTGAGATTTTTACTATGCTGGATTCTGCTGGATATTACGAGAAAATGCAATTTGCTTTACCTAAAAACAAAAACAAAAATAGCGGATGACTTTATAAATGAAAAATTCTTGAGAAAAGATGTTGCAGGAACTTATGATATTACAATATAGGGAGCACTATTGATTGCTAAGAATTTAGATTCTTTTTGAGTCATTGTCTCATAAAGCGGTAAGAGTTATATGGTACAAGGATAATAATAGGTTGGAAACGATTAGGGAAAAGTCATTTTCCAAAGGATATGCCATAGCGTATGATGAGATTCTGGAATATATTTTAACAATAATTCCGCAAGAAGAAGTGATAGAGGGTTCAATCAGAAAGACAAAGTTGGGATATCCGGAAATTGCTATTCGTGAATTACTTGCAAATATTATGATTCACCAGGCTATCGACCAAAAAGGAACAAATCTATGGTGGAACTATTTAGAGATAGAATAGAATTTTTCCAACGCAGGATCACCTCTTGTTTCTATTGAACGCATTGTCGATACAGTTCCGATTTCAAGAAATGAAAATCTTGCAGGATTCATGCACAAAATTGGAATTTGTGAGGAAAGAGGAAGCGGTTATGATAAGGTTATTCATGCAACAAGTAACCATTCTATGCTGGCTCCTAAAATTGAAAAATCAAAGTGATAAATTTACAAAAAGTAACTCTATACTTAAAAAGTACCGTTTGATTTAACAAGTAAAGAGGACAGAATAAGAACTTGCTATATGCAGGCATGTTTTTCTTACGTCAATGGAGAAGCCATCAATAATAATACCATTCGAGAAATATTCGGCATTACAAATCAATATAAATATAAAGCTTCAAAGAATTATTAAAGATGCTGTAGATGCAGAACTGATTAAAGCAGTAGATGAAAATACAGCTCCTAGGTATGAAGTATATTTCCCTTTTGAGCTGATTTAAGTTGCGCTAGAGTTGCAGTAAGTTGCAAAAACAGAAAAATTCTCTCTTTGAAAAATTAGAAACCGCATAAAATAAGGCTTTATGAGGAGTAGAAGCCAAAAATTTAAGTTGCGTAAGTTGCAGTAAGTTGCAAATAGGCATTTTGCTTATAGTGAAGAATAATAAATTACAACAAAATTTGTATTTATTTAATTTTTCTACTCAAAATAAATCATAATATTTTCTGAATTTCCTTCTAAACTGAAAAAGCAAGTCGAAAAACTAAAGTAACTTTTTGGAGAGAAGAAGGAAGAAGAATGAAATTCGAAATCAACTTACGTTACTCTTGACCGATGACAGGCCTGGGGCTTCTTTCCCATGGAACCGCATTTGCGGAAAACCAGGACAGAGCTTTGGGCGAAGGAAAGCCAAGGCTATGGCGCAAGCTTTCCCCACCTTCGCTACGAGGCGGAAGAGGAGTTGGAAGAGATGCGGTGCTGAAGCACTCTACTGACGATGAAGTGGAGATGGGCTTCCAACCAGAAAGCTATGTACAGTTGACCAAGGAAGATTCTTCATTACGCTTTACGGTTAAGAAGGCAGCCAATGCCATGACCCTTCGTTTACCATGCCGGAGGATGCATCCGGAGAGCTGGAGATTTCGTAGAGAGAAATGGAGAGCTTCTTGGAAAGAAAACGGTGGAGCTGGACAACAGTTCTGCTGGCAATATGATGAAGAAAATGATGTTTTTGATGAAAATATGCAGACTCTCATTCTCGTTTTCGTTTTGATGAGAGACATTTTTCTCTTGGAAAATGATAACAAGGAACTAATGGAACTGGAAGCGGGCTGACTACTCACTATTCGCGAGAACCGATAAAAAGCGGATGAACTGGGAATCGACTTTTATCGAGCTGGAGCAGGCGCGCGGAAGCAAAGGCGCTCAAGCAGCAGACATTTCCATCACAGACGCTCCTCACAGCGCGGTGCCAAATGATGGACAGGACGATTCCAGCATTTCTGGATGCCCTGAAAGACGCGGACGCGGAGAACAAGACCTTATATATTCCGGAGGAACCTTCGATTTTGACCAAAAGCTGGTGATAAGTGCTACGGACATGCGAATAACCGGTGCAGGAATCTGGCACACCCGGCTTCATTTTACCTCTGAGGGAGCAGGCCGAGGCGGTATCGAGTTTCTGGACAGCAGTTCAAATGTTGAGATGGATAACCTATACATGGATTCGAATTAAAAGAGTCCCGTTTTTCATCAGGAGGCAAATTACAAAGGAATCGCACGGCGTTTGGGAGAGAATTCAAGCTCCATGACCTCTGGCTTGAGCATTTTGAGTGCGGAATCTGGGTAGGAGACTACTGTGGAAGCGGATAAGATGAAATATACCAGAGAACCTGACCGTTTCCAACAGCCGTATTCGAAACAACTTTGCGGATGGAGTAAACTTTTGCCCAGGAACCAAGAATTCCAAGGTGCAGAACTCCAATATCCGTGGAAATGGCGATGACGGTCTGGCGACCTTTGCCAGCAAAGGCGATTCTAGAAATCAAGGAAAATGTCAATGGGAGAGAGCGGGTTCGTTACATCCACACAGAATCCAAGCCTGCGGAGAACAATGCCTTTTTAAACAACACGGTAGAGGCTGACCTGGCGAGCTTCCGGCATTGCCCCTCCACGGCGGTGCGAACCATCATCGTGAAGGAAATCTGGTGAAGGACATCACATCCGGCCCCGGATTACGTGTCAGCACCGTTTTTCCCCGGATGCAACTGATGACAACAAAACATTTTCTATTAAGAGAAATCTCTTGATTCAGACCGGAACCGACAACGATTTCTACAGCAATGCCCTGGCTTCCATTCATTTTGAAAAAGCTTTACGGTGATATGAAGAAGATTGCGTAGCAGACAACCGCCTGATTAACTCTCCCACGGAAAATATTCCAGAAAACTTCTATATTCGGAAGAGGTACAAAAAGATTACTTTAAGAAATAACGAAGAGAAAGAGTATTGATGTAGAGCCAATGCTAGCGGAGGAAGGAAGAACTTCGCGCCATTATCCGAGGAAGAAAAGCGCGGAAGGAGCGAAGAAGGCGGAAGAGCGGAAGAAAGGCAGAAAGGCGAAGAAGGCAGAGGAACTGAAGAAAGCGGAGGAGATTGAAGAAGGCTGCCGAGCAGGCGGAGCAGGCAAAAGCATGTGAGGGCGAGCAGCCCGGCTGTGACAGTGCTAAATATCGAGCTCCACGATCAGGAAGAGATTCCGGAAACCGCAAACTTCAGACTCTACTGGTTCTCCAGCGAGACCGAGGAAAACAGTAGAACAAATCCGTTACTGGGTGAAGAAGAAGCTGGAAGGCATTCATCTGGATGAGTCCATGGAGTATTCCGTTGAGGACAGCACCAAGGTCTTCAACTTTTACCCGGATGACATTCCGGGTATATCCCCATTTCGGAACAGCCTTTTGTAGAGGATTACTACTATGAAGGAGAGGACTGGATTCGCTGGGAAAGCCCGGAAGGGGTACAGTATGTTGAAGATTCAGTACTGGAGCAAAAATAACAAAAACATACAAAAAGAGGATATAACTCGACAGAATTCACTATTGTGATATACTTCTATGTAAAGTGAAAGAGGTGAGATTTATGGGCGATTATATATTATATTTAGACAAAACAAATACAAAATTCTACAGAATCCATTTTTGTTTGGCTGGTATAGTAATTAGGCGTGATGAATATGAGAATTCATTAATTCCAAAAAGTAAATGACCTTAAAGAAAAATATTTTTCCACAACTAGCATAGTGTTCCTATACAGAAATGAAGAAAAATATCAATGAATTTAAAATGTTTATCGACCAAAAATCAAGAGCAAATTTTGGCAAGACTTTAATAAAAATGATTTCGATGATTGATTTTACAACGTTAGGAGTTTATTTTGATGTGAGACAATTTTAAATCTGCTTATAGAGTAAAAACATAATAAACATTATAATTATGCCTTTATCAATCTAATAGAATAATTATATGACTTTTTCTTAGGTATAATAATCAGTCGATGGGATCTGTTGTGTTTGAATCTAGGCAGTGGAATGAAAATGCCAGAAATACAGAGATGCTTCATGCATATGCTGGAGTGTGGTACAGACATCTATTCTGCCAAGGAGATGTAATGAGCTTTTGTCTACTTTGAGTTTTTACGAAGAGGATAATTGTGCCGGACTACAAGTTGCGGATTTTGTTCCGGATTCTTTATCCGAGGCTTAATGGATCAAAGAATTTTTATAATGTTAAAAGCTATTTTTCTCGAGCGGATTTATTTGGGATAGAACAAAATCAACAGACAACCTTGGGTTTAAAAGCATTATGATAAATTTGACAGATTTACATTAAAGCATATCTAATGAAAGTACTGTGAGGATGGTGTGACCTTGAACTTACAGTTGTGACAATGTATGAAGTGTGACTTCTTGTTGTTACATTTGTCTAAGGAAGGTTCGGGTAAGTAGTGTGACTACAAACTCCGGCAAAGAATGATTCCCCGGCTGTCTGCATGGGCGGTCGAGTTCTGTTCTTAACGAGTATCGCACGCGTAGTGTGCGAAATCTCGTTCTAAGTATAAGACATAGGATTTGTTTCTTTAAATAATTATATCTACGATTTGTGTTAATACACGCTGCGATTTTTCTTGACATTATCTCGGAAAGATGCTGAGTATCTGCAAGGTATTAACCGAGAGCGAGTATCTAAGCTTTTAGTTTGTTTCGCACCATGTTGCGGAGCTAAGAAAGTAAGGATGTGAAGAAATCGCCCGCCGAGGAAGAGCTGGGATTTATCCTATATGTGCGTTCATCCCTTGTCTTTGGCAAGGTTTTTATTCTTCTAAAAGTGAAGTACACGGTTTTTATGCGGGTTTGTGTCTTGCATTTTCCGGATACTTTGAAGAAAGCCTCTCGTTTCCGTTAATACTTTCTAGAAAAATTACAGAAGGAGGAAAGCAAGGAATGGCAAAGGTTGAATTAAAAGCAGCCGATCATCGAGCGAGATTAAGGCCCTTTTTGGACAGGTGCTGTTGCCGCTACTGTTGTAGACTATCGCGGTCTTACCGTAGCACAGGACACAGAGCTTCGTAAAAGCATTAAGAGAAGCCGGTGTACCAGTACAAGGTTTTCAGAACACCTTAATCAAAGAGCCGCAGAGGGTACAGATTTTGCTCAGTTAGACGTAGTATTAGATGGACCTACTGCTTTGGCAGTATCTAAGGACGATGCTACAGCGGCAGCAGAATTTTTGCAAAGTTTGCAAAAACAGCACCAAAGATTAGAGTTTAAAGGGTGCAGTAGTGGAAGGAAAGTTCTACGATGCAAAGGCCAGTTCAGGCATTGGCAGAGATTCCATCAGAGAAGAGCTTCTTGGAAGACTTCTCGGATCCATCAAGTCCTGTCAGCAATTTCGCACGTGTGCTTAATCAGATTACTGAGAAAGGGACGGCGGAAAGCATGAAAAGCAGCTTAATACGGAATTTATTCCGTAACATTTTTCATAAAAATAATGGAGGATAATACAATGGCAAAGTTAACTGTTGAAAAGTTTTATTGCAGCAATTAAGGAACTTTCCGTAATGGAGATTAAATGATTTGGTAAGGAAGCTTGCGAAGAGGAATTCGGTGTTTCCGCAGCAGCAGGTGTAGTAGTTGCAGCAGCAGGCGCTGGTGCAGGTGCAAACGCAGCTGAGGAAGGAAGACTGAGTTCGACGTTGAGCTTACTGATGTAGGACCACGACAAGATCAAGGTTATCAAGGTTGTTCGTGAGGCTACCGGTCTTGGACTTAAGGAAGCTAAGGACCTCGTTGAGGCAGCTCAAAGGTTCTAACAGGAGGGTGCTTCCAAGGCTGGAGGCTGATGATATCAAGGCTAAGCTTGAGGGCTGAAGGCGCTAAGATCACTCTTAAGTAATTTTTCTAGAGAGAGATAAGAAGGTCGGGGAAAAATCCCGATCTTTTAGTCGTAACAGTATCGTTCATGAAGTATGCTGAAATCACGTTTTTCATGGAGAAAAAGGATGGAACGAGAGAAACAACAAGATATAAACCATGATACGCAAAGAAACCGTTAAACCATCACAATATAAAAACCCCAAAGCAACGAAGTTCCAGGAACTATTTGCCGGATGGGAAGATGACGGTCTACGACATCAAGAATTGGATTGAGGGAAAAGCAGAAGGTATAGAGCTGAACAATTAATATCGTCAAGCGACTGATGCAGTATAGGTCTGTAGGAGAGGTAGATCTGAGCTCACTGATATTTGCAGAAAGCCATCGAAGGAAGAACTGTAGAAATCAATAAACTGAAGCGACAGAAGCAGTATAGGTCTATGGAAGGGTAATCTGGGCTCACTGATATTTGCGAGAAAGCCATCGAAAGGGAAGAACTGTAGAAATCAATAAACTGGAAGCGACAGAAGCGGTATGAGGTCTGTAAGAGGGTAATCTGAGCTCACTGATATTTGCAGAAAAGCCATCGAAGGGAAGGACTGTAGAAATCAATAATCTTAAGCGACAGATGCAGTATAGGCGCATGAAGGAGGCAATCTGGGCCGTGGATGCTTGCAGAGCCTGCAGGCGAAGGACTGAAGAAATCAATGAAGCTGAGCGACAGAGCAGTATAGGTATGAAAGAGCAATCTGGGCCGCCGGTGCTTGCAGAAAAACAAAGGTACTGTGGTTTTCGCTTGAGTACCCACTGCAGAAAGCGAAGTTAGCGGGAGCGTGCTCGATTTCATACCTATACTGCTTCTGCACGTGCTCATATCAATGAATCAGTCCTCCCTTCGCGGGGGCGAGGTTAGCGAGCGTGCTCGATTTCATGCCTATAGTGCATCTGCGCGTTGCCCCTCAATGAATACAGTTCCTCCCCTTCGCGGGGGCGAGTTAGCGGGGCGTGCTCGATTTCATGCTACTGCGCTGCGCGTTGCCACCTCAATGAATACAGTTCCTCCCCGCAGAGGCGAAGTTAGCGGAAGCGATGCTCGATTTCATACCTACTGCATCTGCGCGTTGCCCCTCAATGAATACAGTCCTTCCCTCTTGACATTTTTGCTATCGATGTTACAAGTTATTCATTACTAACTTTTTGTTAGCATAGACTACATTGTATTAAAAATGGAAACGAAATACAAAAAGGTTAGCCTTGACTTAATAATAATTCCTATTTTTACAATATGCTCGTTCTAAAAAGAACAAGACTTTAACCGTAGTGCACAACAGGTGCCAAATGCAAAAAGCTTTATTCTTTAGTGGCAAATAGTAGTTTATGTATAGCAAAACAAGAGGAGGAAAAAGAATATGTTTTTAACGAAAATTGGGCATGGAAGAAGATTGGGATTTTTCGCAGGTGGAGTTTTATTCGGAACAGCAGGGTATGAAGATTTTGGCTTTACTCGATGCGAGAAGAAGCTTTACACAGAGGCAGCTGCAGCAGTTCTTAGAGGACAGGATTGCGTTATGAAGGTGAAGCACCGGCATTAAGGAAAGCTGCGAGGACATCTATGCAGATGCAAAGCGCATTAACGAGAAGAGCAGAGGGCTGCTGAGAACTCTTTAATCGAGGAGTTTTTGAAGAAGTTTCCGACTTCGATGCAAAGGAAGTTTAATCAACGAAGCTGAATCAGAAGCAACGAAGCTGAATCAGAAGCAACGAAACTGGGATCAGAGGCAACTCGAGCCGGAAGGCATTTATCCTAGGGAAGGGATTTACGCATTCCCGGCTCTGTCATTTTTGAGAAAGAAGTGGTAAGGAAAATGAAAATGGAATATCTTACATGAATCCCCAGGGCGTATCCGTGTTCACGCCATGCAGAAGCGCATGACCATGGAGCAGGCAGATATCCCTGGAGTATTATCTGAAAGCCCAGGAGGGAGTCATTGAGAGCGAAGGTTTATGACCGAACCGGAGATGCAGTCATTTTTCTACGAAGGAAAAACAGGAAGGCATGATTCTTGCCCTGTCCCGTTTTTCTTATAAAAGAAATGAAGCTCTTGTCCCAAGTCAGACCGGAAGGAGCCTTAAATAGAGAATATGAAGACAAATTAGTGCTGACAGTAGTGGACAGGGTGATTTCACCCTCTTCTATCCCATCACTTAAAGCGGGTGATTACAGGGGTGAAGGCTATCCCCTACTTATTTAAGGGATTACAGACTCTCTTCCAAGAAAGATTAGAAGTATCCCTCCTGGATGCGGTGGCGATTTTCGCCCTCCATCTTAACAGGAGACTACTGATACCGCGTCTTCCGTAATGTTCCTCCTTTCCGTAGGAGAAATCCTGGAGGGTGGACTCACAAGAAGTCTGTGGACGACCTGGCAAGAACCACTGTCCTTAAATGTAGACAAAGGTTTGGACCTTAGTACAGGGCGAGGAAGTTTTACTGCCGTTAAATAGAAGTGGAAAGTGGGACAGAAATCATTGTCCACCGGAAAAGTATGATTCCTTTGGACGGAAAGGTGAAAGCTTCGGCGAGCTATGGTAAATCAGACTTCCATGACCGGAGATCCATTTCCCGTTCGGAAGAAGATCGAGCTCCTCCGCCTATGCAGGGAACCGTAGTAGAGAGAGGAGAATGTCATATTCGCGTGAGAAGCTGGCAGGCTCGGACGCTATGATCGTATCGTGAAATGATTGAGGAGTCGGAGGAGTTAAAGTCCGCAACAGAGGACAAGGCTTCCCATTTGGCGGATAAGCTGGTGCCTTATAAGCTTGGGCGGTGCGGCATTGACCTACCTGCTCACCAGAAATGTGACCAAGGCTTTAGCCTTCTTAATGGTAGACTTCTCCTGTGCTTTGAGGCTTTCTATGCAGTAGCGGTACTTTCCGCTATGAGAGAAGCCGGAAAGCACAAGATTTCCGTCAAGGGCGGAAGGGTTTATGGAGGCCATTTCCGAGGCCAACACCATCGTCTTTGATAAGACCGGAACCTTGACATACAGCTAAGCCGAAGGTGGAGACATTATCACCTTCAATAATGCGGATGAAAATGAGATGCTTCGTATGGCGGCGTGCCTGGAGGGCAGTATCCTCCTCCATGGCAAATGCAGTTGTGGCTGAGGCGGAAGCAAGGGATTTTACATCATGCGGAGCGCCATTCCAAGGCTGGAATATGTGGTAGCCCACGGAATTTCCAGCATTTACGAAGGAAAGCACGTGTTAATCGAGGCCATCACTTTATCTTTGATGACGAGCATTGTACCGTACCAAAGGAGAAGAGAGAAGCTGGCAAGCATTCCGCCTGAGCATTCCGCCCTCTATCTTACGGTTGACGGAGAGCTCACCACCGTAATTCTGATTTCCGATCCTTTACGAAAAGAAGCGGTTGGGGTTATTCAGGACTTAAAGGCTCTGGGAATCGACAAGGTTGTGATGATGACCGGAGATAATAAAGACTGCCCATGCAGTAGCCAAGAATGGTTGGCGTGGATGAGTTCCATGCAGAGGGTTCTTCCGGAGGATAGGCAAGCTTTATTCAGGAAGAGCATCGCTTAGGGCAGAAAGGTAATCATGGTAGGAGACGGCGTAGTGACTCTCGGCTCTTTCCGAAGCGGATGCGGGAGATCGCCATTCCATGAGCAGCTATCACTAAGGAGGTTGCGGACATTACTATCCAAGAGGGCGACCTTTACGAACTGGTTATCTTAAAGAAGCTGAGCAACCGTTTGATGAAGAATTCACGGCAATTACAACTTTATTATCGGTTTTAACGCTATGCTGATTGCCTTAGGTTTAGCCGGTATTATGACACCTTCCAACTCACGCCCTGTTCCATAACATTTCCACCATCGCAACCGGATTGAAGAGCGCAGACACCTTTAGATTCCGGGAGGAGGAAATCGAAGCGGACAAGGAAGAAGGTACTGGAAGCCAGGAAAACGGAGAAAAGCCTTGGCTAGAAGGCATCCTAAAGAAATATGCGTCCCGTTCTGAACGGAGGAAAAGCCGAAGATAAAAATGCCGGATGGAATTCTCCGGCAATAAGAATCAAAGAAAGCACAAAGGGAGGATAGGGGAATGAAACCATACGAAGTCATGAATCAAGGAGAACTATCTGGAGGCCATCCTGATGCTGTCCATGGACCCATAGAAATGTCAGAGCTAGCCGAGCGACTGCCAATATGCTGGGATTTTTCAAGCAGTGTCAGCATTCGCTCAAAGCGCCTTCGGGAAGAGGAAGGTGGAAGTGGACGAGAAGGGAGCCTTAAGCAACCGAGCACGGTTGTCCATTGCCAGGAACCTATAGAAAAGCACGAGTTTTAACGGATGTGCTGGTGGCCTTGGGGTAAATGCCTATACTGCCTCCAGGATGCACGCTATGACATGTACAGTCGGAATCTTTCACCAAAATCAAAGAATTTTATGCGAAATTAAAGGATCAAAAGATTAAAGCGTAGTGAAGAAATAAATTTTTGGCAATAGACCTGAAACAGGGAGCAATCTAAGATTGCCCTGTTTCAGGTCTTATTAACAGTATGCACGTGCTGGTGTGCGATACTCGTTATCAGAAAAAGCTTTTTGATTTTTGACGGTCCTTTTGGGATATGCCGATGGGGGCGTCATCAGCAGCTTTTTGCCCTATAAGCCTGAATTTTCCTACAGGCAAAGCTTTTTGTGGAGGCACTGACATTGCCATCATTAAAATATCTGGAATTTCATATTTTTAATTAAATACAATCCTACTCAGAGACTAATTAATTCTTACAAAAATCTTGACTTTATGGTTGAGACAGTGCTAATTTAATGAGGCGAGATTCGTGCTGTATAGACTGGCTGTGTTGGGCTTTTTCAAAAACAACTGGAATCTTGAAAGCTAAGAAAGAAAAAGTATTTACAGCGGAAGGAGGACTATGCCATTAACATTAGCAGGAACAGGGTTCCTAGATTATCCAGAAGATTAGTGGAAGTGCAGAGTGAGGACAGCATCTTAGCGACCTGGGCTTTGTGTAGGGGAGAAGTTACCGTTATTTCCACCTCTATGAGCAATGTCATTGTGAAGGTTAAGGATGCCAGGGTAGCCATCAGTAAAGAGATGGCGAACAAAATCATGGTGTAAAAGGTATGAGAATGAAACCTAAAAGGATCTAAAATTTTTCTCTTCGAAACTTATGGGGGCGTATGCCGGAGAGATTGGAAGGAGGAATTTAGAAGTTTACCAGCGAGAAGGTGGAGGACAAAATGACACTGAAAAGATTTAAAACCGGGACAGAGTGCTGTCAGTAAAGAAACTATCAGGCGAGGGCGCTGTAAAGGAAAGAATTATGGACATGGGCTAACCAAGGGAGCGGAGCTTTTGTTCGTAAGGTGGCGCCATTGGGAGACCCTTTGGAGCTTACAGTGCGGGGATATGAATTATCCGTTCGTAAAGCAGATGCCGAGATGATTGAGTAGAATTAAAGAACTAGGAGGATGAGACATGGCCATTACCATCGCACTTGCCGGAAACCCGAATGCCGGCAAAACCCGATTGTTTAACCAGCTCACCGGTTCCAACCAGTATGTAGGAAACTGGCGGTGTTACTGTAGAAAAAGAAGGAAGGAAAGCTGAAGGGACACAAGGATGTGGTTATCGCAGACCTTCCGGAATCTATTCTCTTTCTCCTTATACCTTAGAGGAAGTGGTGGCAAGAATTATTTAATCAATAACCGCCCGGATGCCATCTTAAACATCGTGGAGCGGAACCAACAGAGAAACCTTTACCTTTCTACCCAGTTAAAGGAATTAGGCATCCCCGTTATATGGCCATCAACATGATGGATGTGGTAGAAAGAACGGAGATGTGCTGAATCTGGAAAAGAGCTGGGAAAGGCTATGGGCTGTAAGGTGAGTCAGCATTTCCGCTTTAAGAAACAAAAGGGTGTTGCGGAGGCCTCTGCCTTAGCCGTTGCGGAAGCCAATGGGAAGAACGACACTGTTGTACAGCACAAGTTCTCCGAGCAGGTGGAAGGGCGATCAATTCCATTGAAAATCTTTTTAGAGGGCAATGTACCGGAGGCCAGAAGCGTTTCTTCGCCATCAAGCTTTTCGAAAGAGATGATAAGATTCGTAATGAAATGCCGGAGAAGGCGAAGAACCTAGATGTGGAGAGCATCATTGCCGCCGTGAGAAGGCGGAGGATGATGATTCCGAGAGTATCATCACCAATGAGCGATACAACTATATCCAGAGCATTATCGATGCGGCTTATGTAAAAGGAGCAAAGAAGGGACTTACCGTTTCCGATAAGATTGACGCCATCGTAACTAACCGTTTCCTAGCAATCCCATCTTTGCTGCAGCGATGTTTCTGGTGTACTATATTTCCATTACCACTGTAGGAACCGCTATGACCGACTGGGTAAATGACGTTCTGTTCGGTTCCGATCCATGGTCTTTCTTCGGTCTGGTGGAGTTCCATCTATTCCGGGCATTGCTACCTCCGCTTTGGAAGCGATGAATGTAAGTGAGGCTATTCAGGGTCTTGTAATCGACGGAATTATCGCCGGTTTGGGATGCGGTAATCGGATTCTTACCCCAGATGCTGACCTTCTTCCTCTTCCTTGCTTTCTTGGAGGGTTGCGGATACATGGCCAGAGTTGCCTTTATCATGGATAGAATTTTTCCGTAGTTCGGTCTTTCCGGAAAGTCCTTCATTCCTATGCTGATCGGTACCGGTTGCGGTGTTCCCGGTGTTATGGGATCTCGTACCGTAGAGAATGATAGAGATCGTCGTATGACTATTATGACCACCACCTTCATTCCCTGTTCCGCAAAGCTTCCTATCATTGCTCTTTTTAGCGGGAGCGTGTTTGACAGCTCTGCCTGGGTAGGCTGGAGTGCTTATTTCCTGGGAATCTGTGCTATCGTGTTCTCCGGAATCGTATTAAAGAAGACCAAGATGTTTGCCGGAAAGCCGGCACCATTCGTTATGGAGCTTCCTGCATACCACATGCCCAGACCTATTGACATCTTAAAGAGTGTAGGAGAAAAGAGGGATGTCCTTCGTTAAGAAGGCGGGAACCGTTATCCTCTTGGCTACCATTCTGGTATGGTTCTTATCCCGTTTTAACTTTAGCTTACAGTATCTTCCTGAGGATGATATGGATACTTCTATCCTGGCAGCTTTTCGGTAATAGTTTGGCTTGGCTTTTGCTCCTCTCGGATGGGGAAAGTGGAAGGCTGTTGTGGCAGCTCTTACCGGACTTATCGCGAAGGAGAACGTAGTAGGAACCTTCGGTACCCTCTTCCACTATGCGGGAAGCGTAGATTTAAAAGATGACAGTACGGCAATCTGGCCACTGGGTTAAGGAATACTTTGCCAGCGGCGTAGCAGGATACAGCTTCCTTGCTTTCAACCTTCTCTGCGCACCTTGCTTTGCAGCTATCGGTGCTATCAAGAGAGAGATGAACAACGGTAGATGGACACTCTTCGCTATTGCTTGGGAGTGCTTCCTGAGCACTGTGTATCTCTGGTTATTTATCAGGTAGGCGGTTTTGGTAACCGGTGAGGTTAGCTTTTAACCCATTCACCATCGTTGCCTTTATCCTGATTCTTGTAGGACTTTGGGGCTTGTTCAGACCTTACAAGGAAGCGGCAACTCTTTCCGATTCCGAAGAGCTGGCAGTGGAAGGCCATGGCATAAAAGATTTTTATGAATGTATTCCGGAAAAACGGAATGAGCTTGGAAAGGAGCTCCTGCCTTGCAGAGCTCTTTTTCATTCTACTACTTAGAAAGTGGCAAAGCTGAAGCCTGAGACATTTTTACTGTGTATTTGGCCGTTTTACACTGTCCTTTGCGATGAGATAAGGAAAAAGAGATAGTCGAAAAGGATAGTTGAAAAGGATAGTCGAAAAAGGATAGCTCAAAGAGATGGCTCAAAAACCAGTTTTTGAAGAAATCCTAAAGAATATTAATTTTTAGAATAAACCTTTGGAAAATGACGGTTTTGCTATAATATAGTAAAGTAAGTTCGTTTTGCGAATGGTCTTATTCAGCGAAAGTCTTTATTAAAAACGCTGTGGTATCAAGTAGCTATGGTATCAAGTAGCTATGGTATCAAAATAGCTAGGGTCCAAGCAACTGGGGATATTAAGTAGTTTTTGTAGCAGAAAGATTTATCTCAGGATATCAGCTTTAGTTGTTCATCCGGGATAATCTAGCGGTTTATTATTTATTAGAGAAAGGAAGCAAAATGGGAAACGTTATCGTACTGGCCATTGTGGCGTTAATTGTAGTTGCCATCATTCGAGGCTTTACGGAAGGAGCACCGGGAAAATGGCTCTTGTGCATATTGCAGTTATGCGAAATCCGGAAAGTGTGACCATGTAGGCCATGAAGAGTTGGATCATATGGGACAAGAATTTCATTTGACCAAGGAGCAACAGGCTATTATTGACCGGCATACCAGAAACCGGAAGAAGGCTTAAATAAAGCATAAATAGAGTATGCATCTTGCAAGCTCTCCTGCATCCTGATTGATCGGGCATGCAGGATTGCAAAAAGATTTTTAGCAAGGCAAGATTGTAGGCAGAAACATTGACAGAAGTAACGGCAGAAGTAACGACAGAAGTAATGACAGAGGCATCAGGGAAAAAGTCGATGCAGGAACAGAGGAGCTGTTCCGTTTAAAAGGAGGAAAAAGACATGATAAGATTGAGTCCGCCCTGTTGCAGGGTGGAGATTAACCGAGAAGCGGAATTACAGTCCGTGTTTGACAAAAACGAAACAGAGAGTGCTTATGGCAGGGAGATGCAAAAGTATTGGAAAGAGCGTTCCCCGCTTCTGTTTCCCTTTATCGGACGTCTTTTTCAGAAGGCCTATTATTACAATGGGAGAAATACCCCATGGACGTGCATGGCTTTTTACGCTCCATGCAGGCTCGTATCGTAGATCAGGAAGAGGATTCCTGCACCTTGGAATTTCGGGATAGTGCGGAATCCAGAAGATTTACTCCTTTTTCCTTTCGTTTACAGCAAAGCTACCGGGTAAAGGACAATCGTCTGGATGTTTGCTCCAGAGTGGAGAATCTGGGAATTGAGGTAATGTATTTTGCGCTGGGAGGACATCCGGTTTCTACCTCCCTTTTCCAAGAAGCAGGCAATAAGTGATTACGCCATTCACTTCCCTAAGCAGGAAGCGATGATGGAGAAGGTTCGCTTTTCAAAAGACTTACTTACCTTGGAGGAACAGGGAGAATTTCGCCTTTGGTAAACGGACGTCTCCCTTGAAACCGTTCTGTTCCGAAATGATGCGGTGGTGCTGGCGCTGGTGGAGAGAACTGGTGCTGGGAAGTGATGACGAGCCGGTCTCCCATTCGTTTTCCTTTATGAGGACTATCCCTACATCGCCCTCTGGCAGCCCTATGGAGAAAAAAACGCCCTTCCTTTGCGTGAGAGCCATGGACAAAGCCTCCCGGAAGAGAAGGCGTAATGGAGGAGCTATGCTCCATGAAAGACCGCATTACCCTGGGACCGGATGAAGCAAGAGCTTTTGCTACAGTATCATTCTGGAAGATAAATAGGGATGCTCTGATGCAGTATGAAGAAAAGCTCCGATGCAGTATAGGCCTGAGGGGCAATTTTATCCCGCGGTGCTTGCAAACCGGCGGCGGGAAGTACTGTAGCGAAATCAATAAGCTGAAGCGATAGAAGCAGTATGGGTATGAAAGGAGCAATCTGGGCCCGCCGGTACTGACACAAGGGACTGTGGTTTTTCGCTTGGTACTCACTACGGGGAACGAAGTTAGCGAGGCGTGCTCGATTACATGCCTATACTGCTTCTGCAGCGCGCATCAGTATGAATACAGATCCCTCCTTCGCCGGCTTTTTCTTGCTGCTTTGCTTCAAATGCAGCTTCATCTCTTTCCGCTCCTTCCGGTAAAAATACAGCACCACCAGGGAAGGTGAAGGCTTCAGATGCGGGGAAGGAAAGCCAAACCCCCGGCATTTTTTTAGAAGGGAAGAAAGTAAGAAGGCAAAAATACAATAGCGATGGTGCCTCTCAGTAAAGAACAGATAAAGGCGGGGCGAGGGATTGTTGGTAGCAGAGAAATAGCTTACCATCAGGATATTCAGCCCGGCCGCAAGGAAAGCTCGATGAAATACAAAGGGAATTCCTTCCTTGGCATACTGGTAGAGGATAGGATCATTTTTCCCGGTTAAAACAGAGCGATACAGAAGTCGCTTTGGAAAATGATGCTTGCCACAATCAAAACCGCCAGTACCAAAGCGCTTACAATGCCGTAATGCAGGTAGGACTGCAACTTATGAATATCACGTTTTCCGTAGCTGTTGCTGATTAAGGGCTGGCTTCCCTGAGCCAAACCATTGAATACACTAGGTGCAGACAGAGGAAACATTGGCAATGACACCGTGAGGCGGCAACACCGATATTTCCGCTAAGACCTAAAAATCAGGCCGTTAAAGGTACTGATGGTCACGGCACTGGTCAGGTCGCCGACAAAGGCAGAAAATCCCAGCTTGCAGCGAGGCACAGAGATGCTTAAAGCGCGGACTTTGCCAACGAAGGCAATGGTATTTTTTTCGGACTCGAAAAATGCAGAGTGCAAAACAAGCTGGTAACCACCGGAGATAGGGCAGTAGCCAGAGCCGCACCGGTCATGCCCAAATCCATGGGAACATGAAAATATAGTCAAATACGATATTAAGAGGAACCCATCAAAGAGCCGACCATGGCCATGGAGGGTTCTTGTCATTTCTGGTGAAGGCAGTCATACTGCTGTTTGCCATAAAGAGGAAGGCAGAGCCTAAGATGATTCGAACGTAGCTCATTCCCAGATTCTGCAATTCCGCATTTGCCCTAAAATTGCCAAAACCTGCTTCGGAAAAAGAGCCCGAAAGAAGGTGAAGGGCAGGAGCGAAAATGAAGTTCCAAAAATAGCTTGTAAAAAGAAGGAGCTTACATCCTTTCCCGCAGCCTGTCGGATGCTGTATCTGATGGCACAACCCACCGCAATCATATTGCCCAGGGCATTGAGAAGGCCGTACAGCGGAAGAATCAAATTTAAAACCGCAAGTCCATCGGTTCCCTGCATAGGAAGAAATAAAATAGGTATCCGCTAAAATATAAACGGAAAGTCCCAATCATCCCAGCTATACTTTTGACTGACATAACGAAAAAAACTTCTTCATTTCTAAACTCCCTGACTACTCCCAATACTAAAATTGCAAAACCACGGATGACCAAAATCAATAAAAGCACCGATAAACGTCAAATCAATACAAAAACGCTGATAACTCTCAAAACTCAAGATTTTTGCGAAAAATTTTACGGTAGTATAATGGCTGTCATTGTAGCATGGAAGTAGAAAAATTGCCAGAGAGAGGGAGCGGAAGACATGGCCATAAGCGAAGAGGAGAAGTTTCGGCAAATGCTGGAGGAACCGGTGAATCGTTTGATTCCCAAGCTGGCCATCCCTCCATGGTATCCATGATCGTAGTGGCGGTGTATAATATGGCGGACACCTTCTTCGTTTCCCGCTTGGGGAACCTCCGCCTCTGCCGCAGTAGGGAGTGGTATTTTCCATGGCGGCCATCATTCAGGCAATCGCCTTTTCATGATCGGCATGGGCTGTGGAAATGAAATTTCCCGCTGTTGAGAGCGAAAGAACAGGAAGAAGCGGAACGTTATGTGGCAGTAGGATTTTTTACGGAATTGATTATCGGAACTATGATTGCAATCATTGCCGGCATTTTCGTAGAGCCCCTGGTTTATGCTTTGGGATCCACCAAAACCATTGCCCCTTACGCTACGCAGTACGCCAGAATCATTCTTTTCGGAAGCCCCTTTATGATGACTTCACTGGGCATGAACAATATGCTCCGCTTTTCAGGAAATTCCTTTTATTCCATGATCGGTATCAGTACCGGCGCATGTCCTCAATATGTTTTTGGATCCCTCTCTTTATTTACGTTGGGAAAATGAGGGATTGGTGGCGCTGCGGTGGCTACCGTAATCAGTCAAATGATATCCTTCGGTATTTTATTGTACCAATGCAACAAGATGCCGGCCTGCATTTCCGTAGCGTTTCGAAATTTTTAAGCCCGGCTTAAAACGTTACAACATTATTCTGCGCTTCAGCTGTCCCAGCCTTGCCAGACAGGGAATTGCCGGTGTTTCCACCATTTTTACTGAACTTTTCCGCCCATCCTTACGGAGATGCGGCTATCGCAGCTATAGCCATCGTAATGCGTGTCAGCATGTTCATTTTTCCCTGGTTATCGGCTTCGGGACAGGGCTTTCAGCCGGTTTGCGGCTATGCCTATGAGCCAAGCACTACAAGCGTGTGGCGGAGGCCTACCGTTTCAGCCTGAAGGTCTGCTTTATCATGCTGATTTTTGCCGGGCGTGGGTCTTTCTTATGGCAAAAGCCCATCGTCACCGCCTTTCGAAAAAGAGGATGCGGAGGTTATTCGAATCGGCACAATGGCTTTGCAGCTGCAATGCCTGACCATACCTCTGGCTGCCCAGATTACCATGGCTAATATGTTTTCCCAGACCACCGGCTATCCTCTTCGGGCCAGTATCGTGGCTCTGCTACGGCAGGGCATTTGCCTGATTCGATTTTACTGATTTTTCCCCGCGCCTTCGGGACTTTTCGGCCTGCAAATGTCCCAGCCTCTCAGTGATCTCTTTGCGGCCATTATAGCAGCCCTGATTACCGGAGGAATCTTGAAGGAATTGAAGGAGAGGGAGAGAAAAGAGGGAATAGTAAAAAGGAAAAGAGAAAAAGTAACAACTAGAAAAATTAAATAAGATAAAATGAAACGTTCGTAGTCTTGTGAGAATAGACTAGAACGTTTTTCAATTTTCTTTGCTTACTAAAATTAAATAACAGATAAATTTAGATACAAAAATTTGATAATAGAAGATTTGTCGAAAGTAGATACATGAGATTAGTTCTTGCTATTAGTGAATTGTACATCTATAATGAAACAAGAGTATTTATAAAATTTAATATAATTAATTAATTAATTAATGGGAGATAGGTGTATGAAAAAGAATGGGAATAGGAGATGTAAGATAAACTTTGTCATAAAGAAAAGTTTAACATTGGCTTTATTTACTTTACTATTGCTTTCTTCTTTAACTGCATGTAAGGAAAAAGAAGAAGGCAAAGGCTATAATAGGAACAGATGCGGAAGAAAGTGCGTCCATAAATGCTACTGATGAAACTACGAAAACAGTGCGGATGCTGGAGAAACTACAGAAAGCAGTGCTTCGGAGGATCTTGCCTATGATGCTGCAGTAAATAAGTCCAATGTGTTGCTAACTATCAGGGGATGCAATCTGGAAGAGTAATAGTAATGAATATAGGATTATTCATATATAAAGGATGGAAAAAGAGTTTATAAATTTCGTCTCTATGGAGACCAAATTTTTGCTGGAAGGTCTTTCCTTTGCAAAAACTGAAAATAATGGTTTAAAGGTATCAGGCAAAATGCGGAATTTAAAAGATAACAGCTGGAATGGGGATGCGGACGTCATTTGGGATAGTCTGGAGGCCATAGATTATCCCAAAGTGGATATATGAACAATGGTACGGAATTTCTACAGACGTGGACATGGTTGGAGACTACACCTATGCTGGCAAGGTAAGTGCTACAGAACAATCTAATGGGGGAACTGAGATCAATACCTCTGGTTTATTTTTCCCTTTGCAAATGAACGTTTTGATTAGTAAGGGAGAGTATGAAAGCCTGGATTCGGCAGCTCTTCGCTTAGCCATTAATGAAATTTATGCCCGCCATGGCAGACAGTATGATACGCAGGATCTTAATGAGTACTTTTCTTCTAAATCTTGGTATGAGACCTCAGTACAGTAAGTCGGAATTTGATAAGATTGAAAGTCAGGTTTTTGAATTCGTATGAGCGGGAGAATTTAAGATTCTTACATCCTACCGGGATAGCCTTCTTGGGAAAGTAGGAAGTTTGCGTGGAGTTTATGAAGTGGATTGGGGCGATGCAGGAGGGCAGAGCTCAGTATCACAGGAAATGAAAGTAGCTATACTATAAACCTTAGTGGTAGTTATGTAGTGGATGTGGAAAGTGGCCAGTTCTACGACATCAGAATTTAGTGGTATTAGCAGTAAAAGAAGGGTGGTAGCTTATATAGAGCTTCATCAGAATATGGCTGGATTACTTTTGTTTGCTAATACAGACGGAGTATTACTATTACGAATCAGTCAGATAATATTGGTGAAAGTGAGCTTTATGGATACGTATAGAAAGGTGGGATAAGGGTATAGGATGAAAGCAAAATATTGTATTAAATGCGGTAATCAAGTTCCTGAAGGCGCAGAATTTTGCCCGGCATGTGGAGAAAAGATTGTAAACAGTGCCGCTTCTGCTCCGATACCTTCAGAAGAAAAGTAAATCTCCGGAAGAAAGTAGAGGGCAGGTGGTGATTGAAAGAGAAATTCTGGCTCAAAGCCAGATCCAGAACAGAGAATCCTTCGCACCAGAGCGTTCCTAGCTCAATAGGGGCTTCTACGACCAGCTCAGTCATGGAGAATTCTTCAGGTGCAGGTTGACACTATTTCAATGGAAACTCTACCTCAGAATGATTCAAGATCACGGAAAGCTTTGTGAAGGAGAGTCAAAGCTGCCATTGGTTCAGATGTCGTGTATGCTAACCCTTCCGCAACAGGGACAAACAGTGAAGGACAGAACTCCTTTAAAAAGTAAAAATTGCAAAATTATCATTTTTGCTATAGTGAGTCCTATTTTTACTTCTCATTTTAGCTGGGATTATAGGAAGCATTTTTCAGAGCCGGAATATGTTGCCAGTATTGAGGGGCGATGTTCCAAAAATTGAGTACTACAATTGCAAAGTGGGCGAAAAACCTTTGAAGAAAAGATTTAAAGAAGGAAAATGGAGCCAATCTCAAAATATTAATAACAATGATTTGATGGACGTGTATTTTACTGGAATTGATAAAAAGTGAGAAATACTGGATTTGCTATTTTACATATCAAATTCCAACGAATACTTTTCACTAACTATGGTCCAAGTGGACGAAGATCAATTTACAGACAGTCCAACGTATCCTATCTTCTGGAATACGTCTACACAGGGGTTTAGCAAGAATTAGGCACAAGCAATTGGCTAATGCTTGGTTTAGTGACCCTCAAGGTTTCTGGAGGGCTATATGGAGTGCATTGGGACAATAATAGCAAGAAAAGATTTAACGGTAACTAGCAAAGTGTAATGAGAATCTATTAGTTTGTATTGCTACAAAAATAGAAGGAAGGAAGAGTATGAGTAAAATTATTGAGGTGAAAAGCGGATACCATTTCTATTGGGATGGATGGGGGTGGAATTGAAGAGTAAGAACTTCAGATTTAAATTTTTGTTCCCCATGTAGGAGATGAAGTAAATTTTCAAAACGAAAACTAAAACTATTGTTAATAAGGTTACTGAAGAGCCCTATTGAAGGTGGCGTACACGTTAATGTAACTCAGACCCAGGGGTTCCTACACAGACTGTTTATCAAGGTGGAAAGGTTGTAAATAAAGTAGTTTACGTTGTTTTAGCTATTTGCTTAGGCGGAATTGGTGTTCATAAGTTCTATTCCGGAAAAATCGGACTTGGTATCGTATACCTCTATTCTGTTGGAGTGCTATTCCTGCTATTATTGCTTTGATTGAGGAATTATGGCAGCCTTTAAGCCAGCTGATGCCAATGGAAATATTGTAGTATAATTTTAATATTATGAGAGTCATGGAAAGTCAGGCTCTCTTTTTAAAATTGACAATCTTTTTGCCGTAGGATGTCGACACATATAGATGACGGTAAATTTTAAAACAGCAAAAGCCAAAATCCCCTGTTGAAACAGCATATACGGGACGGTGCCGGAAAAAGATGGAAAGCAGCATATTCCGCTTCCAACAATGGATAAGGATAGTCAGTCCCAGAGAAAGAAACTCTGAGAGTCCGTAGTTTCCATCAGCAACTGAACATTACGAGAGACAATACACAAAAAGCAGAGCAAAGCTTGCGGGAGGCAAGTAGCCTTTCCCAGATATTGCACTGTTTTTAGGTGTATTGTTTTGAAAACTAAAATAAAAGGGTAAAAAGCGGGTCAGCATGGTGCCCAAAATACAAAAGCGCTATGATAATGATGCGTTTGCCATACAGTCATAAAGCGCCTTTCTAAAAACTTCATTTGGTAAAAGCTTTATTAGATAAAAACTTCATGTAGTGAAATGTCAGTTTACTGAATAGTTTATTCGATGAAAAATTCAATTGCGGAAGTATATACAGTCTACAGCATTAGCTTTCGTTCACTTCCATAAATTGCCTTTCCAACTTAGGCCTTGCCAGAGGAAAATACCTGGGATGCTCAGCATGGCAGGCAGGGATGAAAATGTTCTGCTTTAAAAATAATTAGAGACAGGATGGATACCCCAGCCCCAGCAGAGAGAAAAATGATTTTTCTCCTTTAAAAACGAGTCTAGAAAATCACCGCAAAAGAGGCAGTCATGACAAAATCAATGCCCTCTGTGGAAAAAGGCAGGACATTTCCAGAAGCGTACCAAGGCAGAGCCTACAACCCAGTAGATTTGATTTAACAGTGTTACAAAACATAAACCAGCCGGGATCTACCCCTCCGGTATTTTGCGCTGTAATTAATACTGAAGCTTTCGTCGCTATCCGAAGATTCAGATGAAACGCTTCCATCCTTTTTCAAGAATTTATCCAGCATAGCAATGCCGTAGAACAGATGCCGAAGCTGAATCATAATAGCCAGAAAAAGCGTTTCCAAAGAGCAAATAGCTAGCAGAAACCCCACAACCAGGCTCTAAGGAACCTCCGTAGATTAAGAGGCCATAAAGAAGGTGTAGACCACGGAAAGACTGGCGCTGTGCATATAGATGCCATAGAGCCAAAGCCAGAAATAAAAAAGCCGGTTAAGATAGGAACGGTATGAGGGAAGGCGGCATTTAGAGCCTTTTTGCTGTTCATGAAGCATAAAACTATCCTTTCTAAAAGAAAGACAGCAATAGTCTATAAATTTTTATGAATTTCAAGGAAAGGAGGATTCTATAAAATAGGGAGATGCTAGTAGAAAGAGTTTCCTATGAGAGAGTTATTGCCTTACTTGCTTTCAAATCATAACTTTCCTTAAAATCGATTGCATAGAATATCGTTTTCAGAGTATCCTGTAGCAGTATTTTGGAATAGGAGGAAAAAGATGTTTTTCTATATTGTTAGTTTATGATTTATCTGGCTTTTATAAGTCTGGGTTTGCCGGATGCTTTGTTGAGGCCCGCTTGGCCTATTATGTATCAGGAATTTGCTGTTCCGTTTCCTACTCAGGAACAGTGTTTATGATATTTCCAGCGGAACAATTCTTTCCAGTTTAAAAAGTGAGACTCTAAATCGTCGTTTCGGAACAGGAAAAATCACTGCCTTTTCAGTCCTTCTCACGGCGGTGGCACTCTTGGGCTTTTCCTTAAGTCGGAGCTTCTTTATGCTCTGCCTTTTGCCGTTCCCTACGGCTTAGGGGCAGGTTCGGTGGATGCGGCTTTTAAAATCATTATGTTGCGTTGCACTATAGTAGCAGGCATATGAGTTGGCTGCATTATATGTGGGGCTTAAGGCTTCCTGGGACCCTATATCATGAGCTTTGTATTACAAAAGGGGAGCATTGGGTAGAGGATATTTCGTGAGTTTCTCTAATCCAGATATTTTTAACCATTGCTCTTTTTGCAGCCTGCCTTTATGGCGGAAACATTCTGAGGATGAAGCTTCTGCTGACCCCTAACTCTCTGCTTCCCATATTTCCAAAAGCCGCTAAAGCTTAAAAGAAATTTTTAGAATTCCCGGAGCAAAGGAAAGTATGGCTTCCTTTTTATGGCTACTGTGCTTTGGAGCAAACAGTGAGCCTATGGGCAGGTTCTTTTATGGTACTTTCCTGGGAATGGAGGAGAAATTGGCAGCTTCCTTTGTGGCTCTGTTTTATTTCAGCATAACCTTTGGCCGTTTTTCTTTCCGGCTTTTTCGCCATGAAATGGCGGGATGAAACAAATGGTTCTTGGGGAGTGCCATTGTTTTCCTCGGAATTTGTCTGCTTTTTACGCCCTGGAGCAAGGCTATGGTTTTACCGGCTTTGATTTTAATTGGCCTGGGATGTGCGGTCTATCCCTCCGTGATTCATTCTACGCCCCATAACTTCGGAGCGGAGCATTCCTCCCGCCCTGATTGGAGTACAGATGGCGGCGGCTTATGTGAGCACACTTTTTAATGCCGCCTCTTTTCGGCATTTTTCGGACGAGCTTTCGGAATGGGACTTTTTCCTTATTACTCCCTATTGCTCCTTCTCTTTATGATTTATATGTATAGGAAAATGTTACAAGTGACCGGGAAGGCTCGGAGACAAAAAGCACACTAAAAATTTCACGAAGAAATACGTTAAAAATTCCTTTGTAAATTTCTTGTATTTGCGTTCATTTTTGATACAATGAACACGTTGCTCTTTTGGGAAAAACGAAAAGGGCAAAATACTAAGAAGGGGGTTTTTATGAGTTGGAAAACGCTGATTGATTTAAAAAGGAATTACCAAGACATTTGACGGAGAGCTGATCTTAGATGATTTGAATTTATCTATTCGGGAGAACAGCTTTGTGACCTTACTGGGACCCTCGGATGTGGAAAGACCACCACATTACGGATTATCGGAGGCTACCCAGCCGGACAAGGGACAGGATCTTATTTGACGGACAGGATATCACCGGATTGCCGGCCAACAAACGGCAGCTGAATACGGTATTTCAGAAGTACGCCACTGTTTCCCCATGAATATTGCAGAGAATATTGCCTTCGGTCTTCGGATTAAGAAGATGTCGGAAAGCTATATTCGAGAAAAGATTCAGTACGCCTTACAAAAGCTGGTGAATCTGCAAGGCTATGAGAAACGTTCTGTGGATTCCCTATCGGGAGGACGGCAACAGAGAATCGCCATTGCCAGAGCCATAGTGAATGAACCCAGAGTACTTTTATTGGACGAACCCCCTGGGAGATCTTTAGACTTAAAAGCTTAGGCAGGAGATGCAATATGAGCTTATCCGTTTGAGAAAAATGAATTGGGCATTACCTTTATATATGTCACCCATGATCAGGAAGGGCCTTGACCATGTCTGGATTATGTGGTGGTAATGAATCAGGGTTATATTCAACAAGCAGGAAGCCCGGAACAAATCTATAACGAACCGGAAAAATGCATTTGTAGCTGACTTTATCGGAGACTCCAACATCGTCCCCGGCATCATGCTGGAGGACCGTTTGAGTGCTGTATTTTTGGTGCCAACTTCCTTGTACATAGATGAGGGATTTGGATACCCCTGTGGATGTGGTGATTCGTCCGGAGGACGTGGAAATCCTGGAAGAGGAGACGATCGTGCCATTCTGAGAGGAACCATGACCCACATCATTTTTCAAGGAGAGATTTACGAGATGGAGATGTACCACGGAGGATGGCTTCAGTGGCTGGTACACTCCACGCAGATGCATGAGCCGGGAAAAAAGGTGGGGATTTATGTACGTCCCTCAATATTCAGATTATGAATAAGCCCGAGTCTGAAGACGAGGAGGCATTGAGCATTGAAGAATAAAGGAACAAGGCTTCGGCCGCCCCTATATCTGATCTGGATGGGTGGATTTGTTGTGATACCCTTACTTTTGGTTTGGTACTATGCCTTTACAGACAAGACCGGTGCATTTACTTTCGACAACAACAAAGATTTTTGTGAAACTACAAGCCCCTGTATCTGGCGGTGCTTCTCTCCCTTTGCAGTACCATTTATGCTTCCTTTTGGCCTTCCCTTAGCCATGGTGCTTCGGAACAAGAAGGTGGGGAAAAGGGTTCCCTTTGTGGCCTTTATCTTTATCCTGCCCATGTGGATGAACTCTCTGCTTAGAATTCTGGCATGGCAGACTCTTTTTGGAGCGAAAGGGCGTGCTGAATGAGAGTTTTTGATGGCTCTGCATTTACCTGCAGAGCCTAATCAACACCCTATGCCATTATTTTGGGTATGGTTTTACGACTTCCTGCCCTTTATGATTTTTGCCCATTTACAACACTTTAAGCAAAATAGATGACAATACCATCAATGCCGCCTACGACCTTGGAGCCCAGCTTTTCACCACCCTCTTTCGGGTGATTCTGCCCCTATCCATTCCCGGCATTGTGTCCAGCGTCACCATGGTTTTGTGCCGGCGCTGACCATGCCATTTCAATATTCTCCGGAGGGGCAAGATTTTTCCTCATCAAATGTCATCGAGCAGGAATTTACGGTGAATTCCAACTGGAATGTGGGTTCGGGACTGTCCACTCAGTCTTAATGGTCTTCATCATTGCATCCATGGCCATTCTGTCCCGCTATGACAACGGAGAGGGCGATTTTTCTAATGGAAAAGAAATCTGTTCGTATTTTGGAAAATGCCTACTCTGGGTTTGAGTGGTGCTTTTTCTCTATGCACCCATCTTCATGCTTACCGCCCTGTCCTTTAATGCAGGGAAAGAGCAGAGCCCATTTTACCGGCTTCAGTCTTCTGCTGGTATGTGGAAATGTTCCAGAACGAGGACATTATGCAGGCCATACCAAAACACCCTTGTGATTGCCTTTTTGTCCGCCTTGATTGCCACCATTCTGGGCACTATGGCGGCGGTGGCTCTTCGGAAAATGAAGGTGCTCCCCAGAAGTCTGATTATCGGTGTCAGCAATGTGCCTATGCTGAATGCGGATATCGTAACCGGTATCTCTTTGATGCTTTAGCTTTGTGCACTTCAAAATCAGCCTGGGCTTTCAAAGACCATTTTTGGTTTCCCATATTACCTTTAATCTGCCCCTATGTGCTTTTTGTCCGTGCTGCCCAAGCTTCGGCAGAGTTCGGAGGTGAGCTATGAGGCGGCATTGGATCTTGGAGCAAAGCCCCTCTATGCCTTTTTCAAAGGTGGTGCTTCCGGATGTATGCCGGGAGTTTTGTCCAGCTTCTTTGGCATTTCCATGAGTCTGGACGAGCTTTATCATTACCCACTTGACCAGAGGTGCCAGCTCAACACCATTTCCACCCTGGTCTATGCGAGGTCAGAAAGGAATCAACCCCAGTATGTATGCCCCTTTCCCTTTGATTTTCGTTACGGTCTTTATCATCGCGCAATCGCTAAAGTTTTGCCCCGAGCTTTATACTCAGAAGAAAAAGGAGGAAAAGGCATGAGAACAATGCGGAAAAGAATCTTTGGTGCAATTTGGGAGACTGAAAGAAAAGCTTGCAGGAAGGTTGCCAAAGAAGGGAGGCAGCTTTTTCTGCCTCTGGCAGCAGGAAGCTTAATGCTTCTTTTTCAGCGCCTGCTTTTTGTCTCCTGCGGACCGAAGGAGGCAGAGTCTAGAGAGTCCGGAGGGAGGGCCAAAAGTAAGACGGACAATGTAGTGAATGTCTATAACTGGGGAGTATATCTGACCCGGGTGATTCGGATTCCAGCAGGAAACCGGTATCAAAAGTGGTTTGATATGTTTGAAACCAACACCCTGTCATCGAGGCGGGAGGCGTGGTCTACGATGCGGTTTGCCCTTCGGATTACATGATTGAGAAGATGATGCAAAATCATCTTTTTGGCGAAATCGACTTCAAAAACATTCCCAATATCAGAAATCGGAAAAGAATACATGGAAATGTGTGCAGAGTTCGATCCGAAATCGTTACATGGTGCCTATACACGGGAACCAGTGAGTTCTTTATAATAGAGAATGCTGGATGAGCTGGGCGTTCCTACCCACAAATGGGCGGATCTTTGGAATCCGAAGCTGAGGAGAAATCTGATGCAGGATTCCGTCCAGGGATCTGCTTGTAGGTGGCGTTGAAGAAAGGAAAGGCCACTCCATGAACACCGTGGATGATAAGGAGTTAGATGAGGCCATGAAGGTTTGATTGCCCAGAAGCCCATGGTACAGGCTTATGTGGTGGATCAGGTCAGAACAAAGATGATCGGAGAAGGCGGCGGTGGCGTCATTTACTCGGAGAAATCCTCTATGTGCAGGGGAGAGCTGGAAGGCACGGACGTGGAAGTGGACTATGTGATTCGGAGGAAGGCACCAACCTGTGGGTAGACGGTTGGGTAATTCCCAAGAACTATGCGAAGCATAGGAAGAAATGCGGAAAGAAATGGATTAACATTCCTCTGCCGTCCGGATATTGCGGCAAAGAATTTCCAGTACATCACCTATATACCACCCCAAACATGAGCCTTGAGAGCTTCTTTCGCCGGAATACACACGGAAAAATAAGGCGGTATTTCCGGATATGGCGGAGGTTTTGAGGAGAGGTCTTCCAGCTATTTGGGAGAACAGGACGAAGCCAAGCACAACGACCGTTGGAAGAAGATCAAGGTTTCCCTAAACCCTATTTGAGATCTGACAGAACTCTCTATGGAGAAAAGTCCATAGGGAGGACTATTATATAAGTTTTTGTGATTATAGAAATTTTGCGTTTTGAGAAATTTTAGAAAAGCTTTTTATTCAGAGATGCTTGCTAAAATAAGGGCGTTTAGAAAGCAGTGCGAAATTCTTTGCAGGAAGAAAGTCGCTTGCGTGTAGTATGAAAAGTCGGCTGCATGCTTAGCAATACGTCGGCTGTATATAGCAGTCGCTTGCGTGTAGCTAAAAAGGCAAAAGAAGAAAAATGCGCTCGAAAATATGCTAGCATATATCGGTTCTGTTCATACACCAGCTCTGCCAAGGCATAACCATCTGTGATGTGTGGATATGGAAAGGAAGATTTGAGAACGGAGGTGGAAGTGAGACAGCTCCTCCTATGTGGCGGGTTTCTCCCGATAAAAGAACTTCCTTTATTCCATTGCGGATGAGGGAATCGTTTCCTTCCGTATTCTGGATAACGGAAAATCTGTGAGTTAAATACCAGAAATATCCGCGGAATGCGCAGCTTGCCACTGCGCGTAGACAAGAAGGAGAGTACCTGATGGTGTCCGGCTATCATGACGGAAAGTCCACCTGCTCTCTTTGGAAGCGGACGGTTCTGTAGCCCCTATTATAGGGCAGTGTTTATGACCAGGGATCGGTTCCGTGGCGAGCATGCCTTCCGTCATGTTTCCCTGCTCCCGTATGAGCCCGATGACCAGAAGTTCATTTGGTGGCGGATTTAGGAATTGATCAGGTGAAGATTTTCCCGTTTCGACAAGGCGGATCGGAAGATGCGACAGTGTAGATACCCTTCGCTGTGAACTGCAATCCGGCCAAGACATTTCCGTTTCTGCCCGGACAGAAATTACCTCTATCTTTGTATGAATTGAAAAATGTGGTGGATGTGTATCATTTTTCCGAGGAGAGAAGGACTCGGAGGTGAAGCTGGAAGCTGCAAACCATTTCCACCCTCAACGATAAGGAAAACAACTATAATTGCCGCTTGTCAGATGCGTTTTTCGCGGATCGGATGCTTCTCATCTTTTGTGTCAATGCGGGAATTAATACCATTAGCATGTATGACAGGGATAAAAAGACAGGACTTTTGACCATGCAGGGAAGCCTTCCTATTGCGCGAATATCCCTGAAGTTTCTGCATTTTTCCCGGATGAGAAGCATCTTGCGGTGGCTAACAGTGACAGCGGCACCATCACCTTTTTCAGTATCGAGTTATGAGAGGGACTCTTGTCCATGTGTGCAAAGAGAGGAGCTGGAGGTGGATGAACCGAAGCAGCATCTGTATGGTGAGAGTGTCGTGAGGTAAGGAATGGCGGAAGTCAGTTTGGAAAAATATTTCCATATCAGTACCTTTAGCGCGAATCCACGAGAGTGAGGCCCTGGGAGTGTGTGTAGACGGCTGCCCGCAGATCACACCCTGTCGGAAGAGGATATTCAGGAAAGTGCTGGAACGGCGCCGTCCAGGAAGAATCTGAAGATGACTCTCAGAGGAGAGGAGGGGACAAGGTGGAGAGTATTTCCGGCATTTTGACGCGAAAACCACCGACACTCCTATTGCCATGGTCGTGTGGAACGAGGACCAGCGCTCCACCTGCAAGGATTACGGGGGTGCCCATGCCTCGCCCGAGGCCATGCCTGGACTACGGCTTTTTGCAAATACGGTTTCAGGATTATCGAGTCGTTCCTCGGAAGAAACCATTGCCAGAGTGGCGGCGGGAGCCATTGCAAGAAAAATGCTTTTGGAGCTGGGGGTTTCCGTCCGGGCCAAAGCACTCGAGCTTGCCGGCATTTCCTGACAGAGCCGTGCAGAAGGCGGAGCGCTTTGGCGGAACAGAAGATTCTCTCCTTATAGTGATTCTGCCGGAGGTGGTGGAATGTCTGGTGGAAGGGACTTCCTGCCGGCATCGAGGAACCGGTTTTTGATAAAGCTGGATGCCTCCCTGGCAAAGGCCGTGATGTGTCCATCAGGTGCGGTAAAGATCGGTGGAAATCGCGGAGACGGCATCAGAGGTGTCCAGAGCCTTGGCTCGAGAACAATGATGATGCTTTTTCTCATGGAAGGAGAAGATTACAAATCAGAAAAGAAAGGGTTCGATACGGAGGCAGGGAAGTCATTCCGTTTCTATGGTGGAAGCTTCAATTCCTTTACGAAAGAAGCCTGCGAAAGGGCAGCAACCCTGGCAGCGGTATTCTGCGGGAATGAGTGACGGAAGCACCATTGCGCATCAGAGCCGGCTTTAAGCCTACCCTTCCATTTCAAAGCCGCAACAAACGGTAAATGAGGCGGAGAGGAAATCACCACATTGCCATTAAGGAGACGTCACGACCCCCACGGTGGTGGAGCGGGCCAATGTGGTGGTGGAAGCCGTGACAGCACTGACTGTTCTGGATGCTTTGCTGGAAAATCTCGGTGCCAGACTGGACTATGTAAAAAGCATATTATCAAAGATAAGCTTTGCTATTTTTGCTAGAGAAGCGCGGAAAATACCGGGAGAAATTCGTGATTTTGCCTCTATATAAAATGTTTTTCTTAAAAAGATAAAAATTCATTGTACAATTTGTTTATTCCACTTTTCTATAAGAATTGACAGTGACGGTTTCGTCTTAAAATGAGGAAAGAACAATTGGGAATTGTTTCACAATCAATAGGAACAGCAGGGAGTCTCTTTTGTGAAAGGTTTTGCAAAGGGAGAGAGAAAGATATGGATGCTCAACAAATGGTTGCACTGTCCGGCTTGCTCGTAATTCTGGAGCATTTTGTGCGCTGTATAGCCAGCCGCATTCGTAAAAGGTTTACTGGCGCATAAGGATAGCATGGAGAAGGAAAGCAATACTTTTGATTAGTATTAGTGCTATCGGTTTCAGTGATAACTTTTCGACGTTTTCGGTATCGGCGGTTCTTTCGCACCGGGTGCTTCCGCTACGAAAGGGATTAAACGCTTGGGTGGATGATAAGCTGATTCCCGGAACTGAGATGTAGCTTGTACTATCCCTGCAGTTATATGGGCACAATTCACTCTTCATTCAAGGGAGTGGAGGTGCCTATCACATTGGTTACTATGCTGAGTTGCAGCTATGGCCGGTGCATGGATTGGCGCGGAATCATTTCAAGCTGGCCAAGCAGATGATTCAGCTGGTTATGGGTGTAGCTATGGTGGTAATCGGCTTCGTTATTATCTTACAGGGTTGAGCAATGTATCGGTAGAAGACAGGATATCGGATCTCAGCGTGATGAAAAGCTTATCGTTGCATTATCAGTGCTTCTTCTTAGGCGCAGATTATGACCGCCGGGTTGGCCTTTCATACCTTGTCTTGCCCTGGTTTGCGTATTAGGTGATGGATCCGGTTGCTTTTTCCCCATCATGATGGGATCTTGCGCATACCGTGCCGGTTGCTTCGTTCGCTTTGTAAAGGAAGGAAGCTATAACAAGGTAACTGTGGGGAACTACTCTGGCTCTCTCGGCGTATTTATAGCGACCAGGTAGCATGGGTTTGCCATCTCACGTTTAAAGATTATCGTTATCATGTTATGTTCTATACATAACAGCTATATTCTATTCCTTAAGTAAGGAAAGAAGCGGAGGCGGCATAAAGGTTGCAGACAGGACAGTGGGATTGAACCATTACTTGTTAAGAATCGGAAAGTCGTCTTGTGGGCGGCGGCTTTCCTCTACTATAAACCATGGGTAAGCATCGCGAAAGTGTCAGCAGAGTATTCACGCAGTTGATTCCCACACAGCCGGTGAGGCTACCAGAATCGTAGTAGGTGAGTCCCTCGAAATCCCCGGAAGAGACTATGCCTGGGAAGAGAGCAGTGGCTTGAGGACAATATGGATTATCTTCGTACCGCTATTATGCTGGAGCCGAGAGGACATAGCGATATGTTCCGGTTCCATTTTGACACAACCTACAGGTGGATGCCGATCACGGCGTACTCTTTATGGATGGCGGCGGATGCCTGAACATGTGCGGACACGGAACCATCGGTGCTATGACCGTTGCAGTAGAGACGGTATCACGTCCCTGTAACGAGCCGATTACCAAGATTGTGGGAGGAGGCTCCTGCAAGGTATTATCCACGGTGAAGTTACCGTTGTAGACGGCAAGGCTAGAGAAGGTAGCTTCAGGAGCAGTTCCAACTTTCTTATAGAGAGAGAGATCAGGAAGTTGAGCTTCAGGTTGCATGCGAGGGTCAGTTTGATATTTCCTTCGGCGGATCGGCTTCTTCGCTATCGTGAAGGTGGACCAGCAGATCCGGTGTAGATGTCAAAGCCGGAAAATGCGGATCAAGCTGATCGCGCATCCAGCTAGAGACATCATCAACAAAGAGATTCCCTGTACAGCATCCGTGCTTTCCATATCATGCCTGCAGACTTGGTAGAATGGTGGTCTGCAACGAGACCAAGGCGCGACCTTAGAACTGCACGTAGTATTCCGGACGGGGACAGGTGGAGCGTTCTCATGCGGAACAGGAACCGGTGCGAAAACTGGCTACTCTTTTCGCAAAGGGTGAGTTAAAGCAGGAGATAAGTTCTTCTATGAGTCCATCCTGGGCACCATTTTCGAGGAGAAATCGTAGGAACCACCAAGGTGGGTGATTACGATGCGGTTATTCCTCAGATTACCGGTTCCGCATGGATTACCGGCTTCAACCACTGTGATTGATGAAGAAGATCCTGTAAAGTATGGTTTATCTTAAAATAAATAAAGCTATTGCAGAATGGGTCCGTAGAGGGCAACCTGGGCCCGATACTTACCGAAAGCCGGCGAAGTGAAGGACTGTAAAATCAATAGATGAAGCGGTGCAGAATGGGTCTGTAAGAGGGCAATCTGGGCCGTCAGTACTTACTGAAAGCGAAATAGCGAAGCTTGAAGTTAGTATGCTGCTAAGAGGTACTTTCTTCAGTACCCCTGTACGCTCAGACAACTCTTTTAGAAGTTGCTTTGCAAAACAAAGTGAGCAGTGGTTAACAAAACCACTGCTCAGTCATAGCGAGATTAGCAGAATATCGTTATAAACTGATCGCCACTACGAAGGCAGGGCTGCTGATGCTGCAATTACCGACATGCTGCATCATGGCGTACCTCTATGGATAAAATGTTTATGGGGAATAAAGATTGCAAAATCCAAAAATTCATCATGTAAATATCAAAGGATGGTAACAATATCAAAAGAAACAGTTATAGCGGACAAGAAATTAGTGAGAGCAAATTACTTCCCGTGAGGAAGACTTTTGCGCAGTGAGTATCTGGGCGTGCAGTAGCGAACTTACTGATTACTCTTCTGTAAAGGGCTTCATGGATTTGATTCGACCCGCAGGCTATGCTATCTGGGGAGAATATTATGGCAGCTCTAAGTTCGTTTTAAAGCTACAGGTGTAACAAAAACTGTTCTATGCTTCATTGATCGATCCTGTGTGGAAAAAGAGAGTGAGCATGTGGAGGCACTTGCCCAGAGTGGCATGGTTACCTCCAGCGAGTTTCCAGAGGACTGGAGCAAAGACTTTGTGTACGTCCTACCTCGAGGTACTTTTCTGTGACTACTATTCCAGGTGGTGAAGTCCTATCAGCTGACCTTCCTCAGCTTCTGAACCAGTGGTGCTCCGTGGTTCGTTGGGAGAAGACCACCAGACCTTTCTTAGAAACCAGGTTCTTATGGCAGGAAGGACATACGTCCCTGCTCGGCAGAGGAAAGCGGAAGAGAACCCTTTTAATGCTGGACATCTATGCGGATGTTTGGGCAAATGAATTAGCGTTCGCTGGTGGTGAAGGGTCGTAAAGACCGATAAGGGAGAAGTTGCGGTGCGTGCCACCTGCCCGGTAGAGGCAGTGTGCATGACGCGACGGGCCTTGCAGTGTGCTACACTCTCACGACTTTCGACGGCTTTGCCAAGGGCGATTTCAGGTGCGAGTATTTAAGCTGAGAACAATACCGTTGAGCCGGTACACCTGGACCTCCTGGGTGTCTACCACAGAACCATCGGTGCGTAATCATGGTTCACGGGGACGATTCCGAGATTGGTTTCTTCCCTCCTCGTATTGCTCCTGTACAGGTAAATATCCATTCCTATCCAGCAGACTAAGGAAGAATTGCTGGACAAGGAGCCTTTGATTTGATGAACAGCTTAAAGGATGCAGGACTTCGCGTGAAGTGGATGATTCCGAGCAAGACTCGGATTTAAGTTTGCGGACGGTGAGTGGAGGAATTCCTCTTCGTCTGGAAATCGGACCAGAAGGAATATCGAAGCGGGACGAGGTGGTACTGGTAAGAAGAGACACCAGAGAGAAGATTGTGGTGAAGTCTTTGAAGATCTTGTGGAAAAGAAAGCAAAGAAAGCTTTTGAGCGATTCAGAAGGATAATGTATAATGAGAACATTGACTTTCAGAAGGAAAAGAACCACTGAATGCCAGAGCTTGGATGAATTGGTAGCCTCCCTGGACAGAAGCCCGGTTTGTTCGCGCCATGTGGTGCGGTTGCAGAGAGTGCGAGGAGAAGCTCGAGGGTATTCCGGTGTACCTCCGTTGCATCCCTGCAAAGCAGGAAAAGATTGCCGACACCTGTGTGGTATGCGGAAAGCCTGCTACAGATGGTACTGGGAGGAAGCTTGTTAAGGAAAATATGGATGAAAGATCCGGTAATAGCAATCACCGTTCCCAAGGGGTGAGAACTCATTATTCGACGATTGAGCGGCAGGCTACGAAGCCTACGCTGTCGGAGGATGGTAGTGTTCAGGACATGCTACAGGACGAGAACCTGGAAAGATTGGGATATGCGACTTCTGCCAAAGCCGGAGGTCGTAAAATCCCTGCAATACCATTGATACGGGAATCGAGCATGGCACGTGACGGTTCTGCTTAGCGCGCAGGAAGCCGGAGAGGAGACGGTGCCTGAGGTAACCACCTATCGGGTGAGACCGGCATTACGAGGATGGGCGGCATCTAAAGGCAGTGTCCTCTACTGGAAGCCTGGAAGTGTAGGATCGGCCAGAAGGGATACCATCAATGCCATGGCTTGCCACATGGATCGAGCATCATTGAGTGCTACCATGGACAGGAGGAAGACCTGAAAAATAAAAGTTCGCACCGATGGGGAAGGGCAGAGGAACGCTGCGGACGCCCTTCGCAATGGTACACGAAATCCGTTTTCCGCCCAGCTGGATTTTCCAGATGAAGCGGACATCTTCAGAGCCATGCTGTCTTCGGGAGGAGCCTCGGAAGGTCTGCAAGGAGCGCAGTGCAGCAGGTGGAATTGGTGAAGCTTTTATGTAGCCGTCATCCGGGCAGGTGAAGCTGCTGCTTTTCTACCGGCCTTTCCAGAGCTTTGTGACACGGCATCAGGAAATCGAAGCGAGTTTCCTTCTCTTGGAAGTATGCCAGATGGATAAGTACCTGCGCTTTGGGAGGCTTCTGCTAAGGCACGTGCCGGATACTGGCAGGAGATTTTGGAAGAGCTGACGCTGGACCGAGAATGTATAGCTAAGGCCAGGGACTTTAATGGAACTATTTTGCTGGAAGAGGCGGATTCTCTATGCCCTTCAGGAAACAGCTTTCTCACGCAGCTGGACTTGAACTGGTTCAGGACTTTTATGAGACCGAGGCTCTTCTTTTGGAAAATGTTTCCAATACCCAGGAGAAAGGAAAGCATAATGGAGCAGGTGCAGCATGGCACATGGCTTCATAAATTCAGGAGTGATTGCTATGCCGTTTCCGATCTGGCAGTAGAGGAAACAAAAGGATTTGCACACTGTCTATAGGGGTGTAAAGCCAGTCCAGTTATGGGAGGCTCACTGTGCTTGGATTACGATCGTGAGCTTCGGAAAACGATGAAGGGACTTTGCTGTCCTTGGTAAAAAGCCGATTTGTTAATAATTAAACAAAACATAAAGTGTACAAACAGTGACTTTGAGAGGAAACACTGTCAAAAATTACGAGTTTTCCTCTTAAATACTGTTATTACTGTCTAAGTCATTTATTGTATCGACATTTTCAAATAATGTTATAATTGACTGACAGCGTAGAGGAAAAATCTCGCTATTTTACCGGAATATGTACAAATTTCGGGATGAAAAGCTGAGCCTATGATTGGAATCGTGGACTCACAGTCCTTGGATCCTTTTATAACCAGGCCTTGAAGAATATCTTTTTCAAGACAGAGACAGAACAGGATATTTTCCTTCTGCTTTGGCGTACTCTCGCGGTGATCGTGCTGCTATCAGACATCTGCGGGAAGTGAATGCTTAGGGCCGGTGAAAGGAAAGGAGGATCCCGGTTGTTCGCAGGAGCAGCGGCGGAGGTGCGGTGTGTCATGATTTGGGCAATGCTGAACTATAGCCTGATGAAGAAAGCGAAGTAAAGATTTTGGAGTATGACGATTTTCTCCTTTCGGATTATCGAGGGCTCTTAGGAGCTCGGTATTATGGCGGGAAAAGAATGAGGTGCTCCGACATTGCCATAGCCGAAAGAGATTTCGGAAGTGCGCAGAAGGTTACCGAGAGCGGTTTTGCATCATGGGACTTGTTGCTGCTTTATGACTCGGACTTAAGAAAGCCTTTTAGATGAAATTACGACAAAAAGAACAGTGTCCATTTTATACAGTCGATGGCTTCTCCTTCTGCAATCTGCAAGGTTTGCAATATCAGCGAACATCTGGGAGGACTGGGTAAGAGGCAGCTGTCCCTTTTCACGGAGTTCCTCGATTGAAAGCGTTTATGGAAGCCATAGCGAGCATGAGCCAAACGGAGGTTCTAGCTCTTGACGGAGGCGGAGGCCCGGAAGTGGAGGCTTTGTCGGGGAAAATACCACTCCTGGGAATGGACCTGGGAAAGACACCCTCTATTCTCTTTTTGAGAGAGAAGGCGTTTTCGAGGAGAAAAGCTGCAGATGGACTATCAGGCTGCGGAAGCGCATCGAAGAGTTTACGACACAGTCACCTGTATTTTCAGAACAGAGGTCAGAAGCCTTTTTCAGGTCAAGCCATTTTCCTTGAGAGCTGAAGAAAAGTTGCAAATTGGTACAGAATATCAGTGCAGGACAGAATCAAAGACAGCTATAGAGAGTGAGTTGGAAAGCTTTTGTTGTCTCCTGGCTGTAGAAGGAGTAGGAAGATGAAGAAGAGTTGTGGTTCCCGAAGTTAAGACCGGAGATCTGCAGGAGGCAGTAGTTGCGCGCCCTGGTTGAAAGGAAAGTGAGGACAGTGTGAAAAGGAGAGACCGATTTTGAGATCAGAGCAAGCGACAGGTGGTGACTCAGGTGGATTCCGCTTTGAGGGGAACTGGTAGTGGAGCAGTGCTGTGAAGAAGGAGGCCTACGGTAGGGGTGATTGGAGAAAGGTCAGCTCTGATTGAAGAGACGAAAAGCTAGGCGAGGAGTATAGCGACCTTAAAGTAATGGTCCTAGAGGACTGGAAGAGCAATGGATTATGAGAGTCTTGAGGATGGAGCTGGAAAAGGACGTTCTGAAGGCCGTGATTGCAGAAGATACAAGGACAGGGATACGGTGAGATGGGAGGCTGATGAGAGAAGACATCTCGAGAAAACGGAGGTTACAGGCCGCCCTCCTTCTTTAGGGAAAGAAAAGCCGGACTGGCTGAAGGTTCGTTATGATGAGGCTTCTGCCGAAGAGGTGGCGGCAGCTGACTGAAGGATCTTTCGTTTGAATACTACCGTTTGCGAAAGGCATGTGCCCTAACTATGCCGGAGAGTGCTATCAGGAAAGCACCGCAACCTTGCATGATTCTGGGGAGCGTTTGCACCAGAAAGTGCCGCTTTGCAACGGCAGCCTGCGCCAGACCGGAGGCAGTGGACGAAGGAGCCTATATGATATGTGGCTAGCGGCAAACTTAAGCAACTTCGTCTAGAGCTTATGTGGTTTTGCTGCTCCACCAGAATGACTTTGGAGGATGGAGGTGCCTGCAGTTGCCAAAGACCATTCGGGCGATTCAGGAGCTTTGCCCAACGGCACCACCATCGAAACACCTGATTTCGGATATGAAGGAAGGACCGAGTCCTTTAGACATTGTTTCTGGAGGCGCTAAGCCGGAGGTTCTGAATCTGGCAATGTGGAGACGGTGAAAGGGGTGCAGAAGGCGCTCGGCAGGCGGCTTATGAAAGGTCTTTGGGAGTGCTCGTTCTGTATAGCAGCATTCGCCGGATATCGGGTGAGACCAGGCTTTATGGTGGGGCTGGTGAGACGGAAGAGCAGATTGACAGGCTGATGGATGATGTGCACGAGAGCCGGCTGTGATGGTCTTTGACCATCGGACGGTATCTGCAACCCACAGGACATTATCGCCAGCGGACCTACGCGCACTCAGGAGGACTCGCTCAGCTATAAGAAGAATGCTCTTTTAAAGGGCTTTCACCACGTGCCTCCGCTCCTAGCCAGAAGCTCCTACAGGCTTAGGAAGCTTTGGAGGATGTTCATGGTTTATATTGATTTAGAGTCCACGGATGTTTATGAGAACTTTGGTTTGGAATATTATAGCCAAGAAAAGAACTTGGAAGACACGGTTTTCCTTTTGGAGAACCACCCTACTCTGATGCTGGGAAAGTATCAGATTGGCGGAGAGTAGATCTTCCCTACAGAGACCAGAAAGATGAATCTGGTTGGGAGGATGAGCGGCGGGGCACCAATTACACGGACACGGGAGGATGGTTACCTTCATTGACCGCTATAAAGGGGGATAGAGTTTAAAATATCTAAGTTTGGACGCCACGGAAAAGCTTTCCGTTAAGGCAGAATTTAACGGAAAACGACCTCTGTATCGAAGGACGAAAGTTTTCCGGAAACGCCCAGTATCATCTTGGGAAAGCATTGTCCATCACGGATCCTGCTTTCACGGATATCGAGAAGATGATTGATTACGGGGTGGATGAATACAAGATTATTTCAAAAGTATCCAGTCGGTGCGGGAGAGGTTTGTAACATCTCCGACCATTTGCAGGAGAAGATTTCCGGAGGACTTTAAGGAACTGATGGTTTCCATGTTTTGGGAGAAGAGAATAAAGCCAATCGCACGGAGCTTTCAAGGAAGAAATTCTGAGAGTTAAGGAACTGGCAAGACTCATTTTCAAAACTGGGACAGTCTGTACGGAAAGAATCCGAAGTTCAATATGGAAAAGATTGGACGCTTGGGAGGAAGATGCATTTTTCCTTAGAGGTTCAAAAGGGCAGAATACAGGAAGCTTCCATATGCGATTTTTCAGCACCGACATCCGGAGGAAATCAGTAAAGTCTTTTGTGGGACTGGCTTTTGACCGGGATTCTCTCTTGAAGCGGTCTTACGGAAAGAAGGCTTTGGAGGGAAAGCTTTATCGGATTTCCGTGTCGGAGATTGCGGATATGCTGGCTTAAAAAGGGCTTCTGATCGGACAGAGCAGGCCGGATGAACTTCTTTGGAGCATATATTTATATATATCATTGAGATATAATAAAGATGCAGAGTAATTGCTTTTACCTGCCGGTCTGAGCGTTAGTGGAGGGATGAGGAGCATGGTGATACAAATCACCAATCATCAAAGGAGGCAGTTTATGGAATTAAAGAGCTTGCCGTTGTACGATGCGCATGTGAAGGCAGGCGGCAGATCGTTCCCTTTTCGCCGGATTTCTTCTTCCTGTTCAGTATGAGCAGACAGGAGTCACTGGCGAGCACATGGCGGTGCGTACCGAGGCGGGACTCGACGTGTCCTCACGGGTGAGAGTGCTTTGCAAAGGGTGAGGATGCATTGGCAAACTCCTGCAGAAAGATTTCTGACCAATAACTTTGAGAACATGGTGGACGGTGACAGGCAAGATACAGCCCGATACGTGCAACGAAATTCCCGCGGTGTGGTAGGACGAGTTTAATCGTTTACAAGAAAGGAGACAACGACTACCTATCGTTACGAAACGCGGCTAAACCGTGAGAAGGATCTTTTCACTGGATGGCAGCCAGTGCTGTTTCGATGTGAAATCACCGTAAATGTTTCTGACGACTATGCGAGATTGCTCTTCAAGGCCCTGAGGCTATGGATATTATCAGAAAGCTTTGACCTGCGAAGAAACATATTCCGCAGAATACTATTACGTGCCGTCTTTGATGCTACGAAGTGGACGCATTCCTCGTGTATCGTTTCCCAAGTCGCTATACCGGAAGAAGACGGTGTGAGAGCTGTATCTATGGACAGCAGCATGAGCGGAGGAGATGTGGGATAAGCTTTCTGGCTAGCAGGAAAAGATGAGAGGGATTGGTTCCCTGCGGACTGGGGCAGAGGATACTTTCAGTATGGAAGCGGCTATGCCTCTCTACGGTCGCGAGATGGACGATGAAAATCACTCCCTTAGAGACCGGACTGAAAGTTTGCGAGTAAAGATGGATGAGCCTGATTTTATCGGAAGAGGCTGCTATCGAAGCTAAAGGAGAGCCGAAGATCAGTTATAGAGTCGGTCTGAAGGTTACCGCCGGACAGAGGTAGCGTTATCCGCGAGCATCAGGACGTTTTGGCGGGGAGAGCAGGAAGTGATCGCCTACACCACTTCCGGAACCCACTGCCCATTCTTAAAACCTATCCGGTAGAGATGGCATTAATCGGATCCCGCAAGCATCGCAGAGGTGCACACACAGCTGCAGGTAGACGTGCGATCGGCAAAGGTAGATGTAGAGTGGTAGCGCTTCCCTCTACAAGAGAGCGAAATAGTAAAAGTGAGACGTTTCAATTTTATAGATGCAAAAGATGATTTGCAGAGTCTGTCTTTGTAGACGAAGCATTTCAAAGCTCTGAAAGCTTGACAGAGAGACAAAGAGTTACATAAAATCAGATTTTCTTCCGGGAAGACATCTATTTATATCGTAACAACGGTTTAATCAAAGGCTAGACTTATTTTTAAGGAGGAGAAAAGATGGCAGTTCAGAAGGTTACTTTATTCAGGATCACAGTGGGTAAAGGAAGAAGGCGGAGTTCGTGGTAGGAATCACAGACTATGATCCGAGTTAGGAGATTTGGTTTGTAAATCTTCCTGAAGAAGGGTGGTGTAACTAAGGAGAGCTTTCTCTGACGTAAGTCTGTAAAGCTGTTTCGATGTGTGTCTCCATTAACCGGTGTGGTTAGTGCAATCAATGAGCTGTTTTGGATGCTCCAAAGCATCAACAGCTCTCCCTATGAGGCTTGGTTCGTAAAGGTAAAGGATGTTACAGAGAAGGAAGAGCTTCTTTCCGCAGAAGAGTATGAGGAGTTCTTAAAGACACTGTAAAAGAGATAGCATAGGATTCTTCCGACGAAGAGGATAGAATGGAAAAAGGATCCTCTAGAAGAAACTATCGAAAGAGGTGGTGGACTTATGGGAAAATACATTCCCAATACCGACGCAGAGCAGAGGCGATGCTGCAGGAAAGCGGTTTTCTTCCTTTGATGATCTGTTTAGAGATATTCACAGGAAGTAAATTTAAAGGCAGGCTTTCTATTCCTCCGGTTTATCAGTTGGAAGTACGTAGAGATATCTGCATTGGCGGGCAAAACGTAGTGTTCTGGTTATCTTCAGAGGTGCCGGAGCATGCAATCATTTTATTCCCTCTATCGTAAAGAGCGTGATTGGTAAAGAGAATTTCTTGACGGCATATACCCGTATCAGGCAGAGACCAGCCAAGGTATTTTACAATCTATTTTGAATATCAGACCATGATCTGCGACTTGACCGGCATGGACGTATCAATGCTTCCGTTTATGACGGAGCTGAGGCTGCAGCTGAGGCAGTGGCAATGTGGAGAGAGAGAAGAAGCAAGGCTTTGATTTCCGCTCTGATGCATCCGGAACATTTCAACCATCAAGACCTATTGCCATGGTAATGGTATGCAGGTAGAATTATTCCGGAAGGACGGTGTGACAGACGTGGAGGCTTTGAAGGCTAAAACGGAGTGAGGATCTGCTGTAGTTTTCATCCAGCATCCAATTTCTACGGCAATCTGGAGGATGCAGAGTGGAGATTGCCCATGAGGCAGGGGCAAAGTTGCTATGAGCGTAAATCCATTTCTCTTGGTGTTCTAAGACTCCCGAGGGTATGGAGCGGATGTTGCGGTTGGTGACGGACAGCCTTCAGGACTTCCATTGCTTTCGGAGGATATCTTGGATTCATGGCATCCACTGATGCGATGAAGAAATCTTCCGGAAGAATCGTAGGAGCTAAGAGGATCATCAGGGAAGAACCGGTTGTGTATTGACTCTGCAGGCCAGGGCAGCATATCGTAGAGAAAAGGCTTCCATGGTATGTTTAACCGAGGCACTTTGTTGCTTTGGCTGTTGGCGTTTACCTTGCAGCAGTAGGTGGGAAGGCTTAAAGGAGGCGGCAAGTCTGTCTATGGGCTCATTATTTGGCGGGAATTAGAGAAGATTGGCTTTAAGCCACAGTATAAGGCAGTTTCTTTAATGAATTCGTAACAGAGTCCAACCTATCCTCTAGAAGGCATTGGATGCTTTAGAAGGAAGGTATCCTTGGCGGATATCCTCTGGATGATAAGAGAATTCTATGGTGCTGTACGGAAGTTAATGATAAGGCTTCATGGACCGTAGTAGAAATCTTAAGGAGGTGAAGTAATGCTTATTTTCGAGAAAAAGCAAATCCGGCAGACGTTGCAGTTTGTTCCTCCTGTGATGTGGAAGTGGTAGATGTTCCTGCAAGGATCAAAAGAAAGGCTGAACCATTTGCCAGAGCTGTCAGAGACGAAATCAGCAGACGTACAGAGCTTGCTAAAAGTGTAGAGGTGTAAATGACGGCTTCTATCCTTTGGGTTCCTGCACCATAGTACAATCCGAAGATTAATGATGATGGCAGCTTTCACAACTGCAGAGATTCATCCTTTGCAGCCGGGCATACCATTCAGAGTTGCTTTCCGTAATCGAGATTGAAACCCTTCTTTGTGAAGTAACCGGTATGGATCGTTTAACGGTTCAGCCTCAGCAGGTGCTCACGGTGAGTTCACCGGAATCATGCTGATTAAGGCTTATCATGAGCAGAGGATTTTAACAGAAACAGATTATTGTTATTCCTGATGCGGCTCACGGAACCAACCCAACCGCTACTATGGCGGGCTACAAGGTGTGCCATTCCTTCCAATGAGCACGTGTGTAGATATGGAGAAATTCAGGCGGTTTTAGGGGATGATGTTGCCGGCAGTGCTGACCAACCCCAATACGTAGGTATTTTCGATGAAAATATCTTAGAGATTACAAAGTTAATCCATGATTGCGGCGGATTAAACTATTATGACGGTGCCAACTTAAACGCTATCATGGGTGTTCGTCCGGAGACATGGGCTTTGACGTTATTCACTTGAATCTTCATAAGACCTTCTCCACACCTCACGTGGCGGAGGTCCCAAAGGTGGAGTTGTTGGATGTAAGAGGCTTCTGGCTGATTTCATGCCGGATATCTGGTTGACGGGATGCAGTGAAGAAGTTTGTGAAGGCTCAAGTCTATTCGGAGACATGAGGCCTACGGAAACTTCTTGTAGTTGGTTGGGGCATTACCTATATCAAGACCTTAGGAAAAGAGGAATTCACAGGCTGGTGGAATGCGGTGCTAAATGCCAACTATATGATGAATAAGCTGAAGGATCTCTATACCATGGCATAATCAGATTTTATATGAGTTCGTTATGAGCTTAGAGATCTTAAGCAAAAGCAGGGGTTTCTGCAATGGACATTGCCAAAGCCCTGTTGGATAACAGAATGCACCGCACAATGTACTTCCCGCTTATCGTTCATGAAGCTTTGATGATTGAGCCTACGAGACGGAGTCCAGGAAACTTTGGACGATGCTGTAGCTGTTTTCAAACTTTATGAGGAAACTCAGACAATCCCGGGCGCTTCATAGCGCTCTGTAACTACTCGTGAAAGTTGGATGAAGTAAAGGCGGCAAGAGGCCGGTACTTCGTTATGAGTGGAGTAAAGGCAAAAGCCTATACATCATTTCGAAAAGAAAGTAAAATAAAGTAGATGATTAGAGAGCTGTTATATAAGGATAAAGGAAGCGAATAAGGTTTTGTTTGAAAAGCAATAGCTTTATCGAAACAAGCAAAACTCAGTTCTTCTTTGAAGGATTCTTTATGTAATCTTCTTCTTAAGCTAGATGGGCGTTAAGGAGAGAGAAATTAAGGCGGAGTGTAAGTATACTAAGCATTGCTCTGAAACCTATTGAGACAGCACAAATATTGAGGAGTAACAATTATGAGTTATGATGTGATTATCATAGGAGCCGGTCGCGGATATGTAACATTAAAGTCTAAATTAGGCTTTAAGACAGCGGTGGTGAGAAAGGACAGAGTGGGAGGAACACTTAAACAGAGGATGTATTCCTACAAAGCAATGGTTCATGCCACTGAGCTTCTGAAAGTGCAAATGCGAAGGAGTACGAGTATCTTTGCGAGAATATTTCTAAATACTGCTGAAGATTTTTGGAATATAAGCAGGATATTATCGATAGCTGGTAGGCGGAGTAGAGCAACTCTTTAAGTCCAAGGCATTGATTACCTGAAGGGACTGGGAACTTTAGAAGGTTCCGTTACATGGCAGTGGAGAAGGAGCAGGAAATTATCAGGCAAAGCATGTGATTTTGGCTGGATCAAGCCTGCCTTGGTACCTGATTCGGGACTGGATAGTGAAGGAGTATTAACCAGCGTGAAACTCTTCCAGTTAACGGAAGTACCAAGAGCAAGCATCATTGGCGGAGGGTAATCGGGTGTGAGTTTGCCTCATTTCGCCTCATTAGAACCAAAGGTTACCATTCTGGGCTCTGCCAGTATTCTAGCCAACATGGATAAGGATATTTCTCAAATTTGAAGTTGATTTTAAAGAAGAGGCATCGATATCATACCTCCGTTAAGGTAGAGAATTGGAAAAGGATGGAGGGCGTTTCCTGCTTCTATACCGAGAAGGATAGTAGGTAAAGTAACTTCTCAGTATGTGCTTTGCGCAGTGGGCCGTGTGCCTCAATGCCAGGGACTCTTTCGGTGAAGGGTTGGACGCTGGAAATGGAGAGGCCGAGTGGTGGTGGGCGGGCACTGCAAGACCTCCATGGACAATGTTTATGCCATCGGAGACCCTGATTAAGGGCTTACAGCGCCCACCTTGCTTCACCCACTGCATTGCCTCTTGGGAGGGAGCTGGCCGGCTAAGAAGGAAGCGATTGATTTAAATGTGGTGCCCAGTTGCGTTTATACCTCCTGGACCAGTGCCTCCACTGGAATTGCGGAGGCCATCGCCAAGGAGCAGAGCTTTAGAAATCAATGTGGAGTACAGTTCATGATGGGCGGAGCACGGAAAATCCATGATTTCCAAGGAAGAGCGCGGATTTATCAAGATTCTGTCCGACAACTGAGAGCCATGCAGTTGTGGGCGTACAGATGATGTGTGCCAAGAGACTACCGATATGATGCAATGCGGTAATGCTGCGCAAACGAGCTTCTAGCGTATAGAGCAGACTGCGAAGGCTATGTGCGAGCGCGCAACCTACAATGAAGGAGTGGGAAGGCACGGGAGGATGTGTTCGGAGAAAGCGGTACATTCCATGCCAGAAGATAGAGCTATCTGTGAAAGCACTAGAAGCTTTTTCGCAGGACAGCTGGAATCGGGCACGCTCCCGCTAACCTCGCCCAGCCTTCGTAGCAGTACTAACTTCAGCTTCACTTCGTTCTTTCAGTAGTACTGACAGGCTGGCATACGTATTCCAAAAGCAATCCTGCTAATAGCCATATTGCACTGTTGCAGTTCTCTAGCGAAATAGAGGTCTCAAAAGATGACTCAGAACAGGATGTCATCGCTCTCGCCTAGGCTTCGCTAGGCATAGCGCTGAAACGAATCAAAGCTATCGACATTTCTCGGCAATATAGGTCTAAATGTGCAGTCTGGGACCCGATCGGTACTTGCGGAAGGCACGTGAGCAAGTTTTCGCTCAGTATCAGACGTGGCCGAGGCTAGCGAGCGTGCGGTAGAATTTCTATGTGCGTAGAAATATTGTGGTCTTACAGCCACTCTTTCTATACTACTTACACATACGCACGCAGGCGGTAGAGACACTTATCACCTGTTCACGGTGTCTGCCAAGTTCTTCTCCGAGCAGTTTTCTTTATTCATGGCGTGCGCCTAAGAGTGGTGATTTCTCGCAGGATGGAAGTAGGCGTCGATTCCGGCTTGAGTTGCAGGCTTTTGCACTATCTGTACAGCTCACTGCAGAAGGCCAGCACCGGATTCCCTGTGCTGGCCAGCTTTGCTTTCTACTTTTCGATTGGGGCCTTTTCCACATGGCAGTTGTTCGTCCATCGCTTCCTTCTCCCGTAATCACTAAATCGGCTCCCACCATTTTCTCGGAGAGCTTGGTTTCTGCTTCCAAAATCAAAGGAAACGCCGGACTTTTAATTCTCCCTAGAGAGAGACTTTACTGCGAAGGCAAAGCCCAGGCCTCCCGCAGCTCCGGATCCGGGAGCTTCCAGATGGCAGCAGCAGGGTTTGATATTCTTTTACAAAGCTCTGCCTGCAATGGCCTCATCCAAAAGATGCGTGGGAGGAAAGCATTTCCTTGTTTCTCGCTTTTTGGAAATCCATAGATCAGACTTGCTCCACTTTTCACCGTCAAGAAGGATTTCTCCTCATCGCAGGCAATCTGGAAAGGAGCACTGTAATAAAGCCTCGAGTACAGAAAAGTATTTTCTAATATCGGGCCGATGTAGTCCTTTCGTCCCGTCTCGAGGAACTGTTTCTTCTCCGTTCTCGCTGGGCAAACGCAAAGCCCAGCGCCGTTTAACATTTCCGATTCCACCGTCATTTTGTGGCGTGGACGCCGATGCGAATTAAAGCGACGTGGCTGGCCCTTGTAATGAGCGTCTAAAATCATGGCTGTCCCACACCACGCGTCAGCTACCGGTCTTTCAGCCGGTTTCTCTTTCGCGGAGAAAGAAAGCAAGGTAATGCGGAGGCTTGAGACATTTCCACGGCTGGCTTTCTTTCACACGTCCTTTGAATGTTGCGAGTCTGTTTTCTGACAGTGTATCTGAGTGTTAGCTGGGCATTCCTTTCCGGAGTGCTGGGCAGTGTTTCCCGTTGGGTATTCGATGCTATTTCCGCCTGGGATTTCTCTGACTCCGGGAGAATACCGTAATGAGCTTCCACCTCTTGAAACAACGCCCTTTTGCGGACTGTTTCCAAGCTTCCTCTAAAGCTTCACCAGCGTTTCCACGGTGCCTTCCCTCGCGTCCGCCAGAGGAGATGTCAAACACCTCTCTGCATCGGGAACTGCCGCTTATATACCGCTATGGCCTCGCCCGCTTCTTTGGAGGAGGCTTCGCTAAAGGAATCTTATAGCAATAAGTTTCATAAATCTGCCTACGCTGTCTGCCAAGCACCATCGGCCAGGGATAACCTCAACCTTGGTGATGAAAATCTTTCCGTTATCCGCTCGGCCTGAGGGTTCAGATAGTACCACTTACCTTTAAGCTCCTGCCAACCGGTACGCATCTTGCCATTTTCCGCACAAACCTCTTCACTGAAGTAATACCAAACCGCGAATCCTTCCAGCCAGGCTCATCTTTCCCCTGTTCACTGCCTTCATTTTCTTCAAAATAATACCAGGCATTGTTATAGAAAAGCCAACCGGTGAACATATAGCCTTCTTGATTAAAATAGTACCAACGATTATTCATCATAACCACTGTGATTTCGTGAAGCTGGCATCCGGATTTAAAATCCCACCAGCCCTTTGCAGTCTCTTTGCCGGTTACATTGGACGGCAGTGTGCGCTCTGCCCCTAAAAACCACTTGCGGTGTCCTGCTGCTACCGCGTACGCTTCCTCACGCTGGAACCTCCACTGCACACCTGAACCCGAACTGCCTGCCTGCCGGAGCCGCCTCCTGCCGCTTCCGGAAATTAGAAGAACCGGCGCTTCGGAATCATCGGTCAGCATGCTCCGTAAAAGCGGAAGCTGCATATCGTGTACCAAGTTTCAGTGGAAGAGTGAGTTTACTGTCGATTCTTGCTGAAAATTCATCTTATCTTATATGAAAGCGCCGCCTGCCCCGATATGCGCGTAACGGAGGCGGGAATCGTGATGGTGTTGCCTCTTTCTCAAGCTCAAGGAAAAGCGCTTTCCCCGATACTTTCCAGTCAGCCCGGCTGGATAAGGACAACTCCCTTGCCAAGAAAGATTGCGAAAGCGGAATTCCTATTTTCTTTAAATTCTTCGAGACAAGATTGCCCTCTATCCGATTTCTTAGACAGAATCTATTTTCTACACCGATAGAATCCGGCAACACTAAGCTCTTCTTAATCCCGCAATCTGAGCGCCCGCCAAGGCGCTGGGAGTCCAAGGCAATGTCTTCCCCTTATGACTCCAGATGCGCTCTCGTTCCTAGAGCATCTCAAAGAGCTTATTCCAGGAGCGAAGTTCTCCGTTTGCATTAAGACCCTGCATCCGTCCGCTGCATTTGTTGCTTGTAACTGCATAGGCTTTCTTTCTCCTGTTATTTGCCAGCTCAAAATTCCCGTCGGTCGCGGGAGTATGCGCGCCTCGTCCGACACGGCAACCACTTTTTGCAACAATTGTGTCTCACTAGATGGGCTTATGCGTGCCTCCCGGACCGTAAAAATGTACCGACAGTAGTGTGCCTCGTAAAAAGGAAAAGTATGCCAACTGTCTCAAAAATCAAATAGATACGAAATGAATATCACCCATTGACTTCTGGGAACCCGGCATTGGGCCTCGTACGTCAGATATCCCAAACAGCAGACTCTTCTTAAGATCTTCCTCTCGTCATCTGCTAAAATTCTGTACGTACCATCCATTTCGTTTGGATCTTCTGTCTTATACGGATAAAAAGTTTATACCATCGATTACCTGTCACTTCGACTCAAAAATATTTATTGGATTTCCGGGAGCGTATAAAAATTCACATTGTTAAAGAGAAAATATTCTCTTTCTTTTCTCGTTTATCATCTTTCCTGCAGATCTGTTGTACAGAAGTGTAGTCCGGATTATAGTGCCAGCGTGCTTACTGCAGCTCATGTGCGAGAATGATTGATAATCGTATCTTTTTCATTTCCTTTTAAACCTGTAAAATGCCCTCTCCAATCCTCCACCGCACGACAGCCGGAATCGTGACATCCCTAAGTTTTTCGAATCATAAAAGGCGCTGGTACGGTATTTCCTTAAGGGAGAGACTCACTCGTCTCCAAACTAGTCCACTATGTATCCAAAGGCTGACACTCACATTTCGAGCTTTTTCTATCCCTTTCTTCTATCATCACTTTGCGAATCTTATTCCTCTAGGGAGTTCCCTAGGAGCCACTTTAATTGCATCCGTTCTCTTCCACGTAGCGCTCGAGTCATATATCATTTCCGGTGCCGCTTAAACTATATTCAATTTGCTTTCCCTAGTCTTCCACTTAGGAGGTGCCTTCTGTACGATAATCTTAAATTCTTTTGTTGGCTCCTCCTCGCCATTTCTTTGGGTTTCAAGCAGTTTGGCTGTTCCTTCCGTGCACGCCTCAATGGCGAGTTGTCCATGGCCGTCATGCTTCTATGCCAATAACGGTGATTCGTCTCCGCATCACTCTTGCAGCGTAAAACATAACTGCAGAAGCAGTTCGCCGGATAGTGATTAGTTCCCCTCAACTCCACCGCTATCGTATTCGACAAACTAAGCAAGCCTCTTTCCAAGAGGCTTTCTTCTCAACCAAAGACGACGTGGGCAAATACGTGGAGAAATGCTCTGCCGATACCTACTGCATTTTCTCTTTCTCCCCCATCTGTCTCTAACTCTTCCTGCCATGCTAGCTTCAACACTGTCCAGATGAAACACGGAAATCTGCTTTTCCGCATTTTCTCCCAGAAAAGAAAGCTTTGAAAGTCGGCCTTCACTTCTCCTTTTGCAGGTATCCGGCTGTATTTCTTCTCCATCCTTATCCAAAACACTCGATATCATGATGCCTCGTGGTAGAAGATTTTGCTTATCCTCCTCAAGTTTCTCTTTTTACAGTGGAATCCACACCTTCTGTTCCTCGACTTTAGAGAGCTTTCTTACTCGTAAAGTCGTCGTCAATTTCGAACATCTTCGGAATCAGCCTGCCACTGTAACAAGCACACCGGAGTTCTTTTTCTGCATAAAATGCCGTTTCTTCTGTAGCCTCTGCATCTCCTATTTCTGCATTTCTCGAGCTTGTCTCTGACTACATCCATTGCCGTTTCTCTTCAAGCGCATTTTTCTTCAATTGTGCTCTTCCCATTACGTTTTCAGAAGAACTTGTACTCTTTTCTTCCGAAAGACTCCTTGCTTTATTCCTCCCAGACAGTACCGTTTCATTTTGCATAGTTGCTGCAGAAAACATGGTAGAAAAGCTGCAGATAAGCATGCCAGAAGTAATGCCAATAGCTGCTCTTTTTCTCATCTCCTCATATATTGTTTTGCTAGCTCACATTTGGCTTCTAGCAGAGAAAGAAGTACCATACGCTGATGCCTAGCTTAATGTGCTATAGGGAATAATTTTAAAGTAATCGATATCATCTCTTAAATGTAAGATTCATACGGATAAAACATGATGATTCAATTTTACCCGGTTGTAGTAGCTAGATGAAATAAATATACGGCAATATTCATTACGTTTGCATTACAATAGAAAACAAATTTTTCGATAAGAAAGGACATACAGGCTATGGGACAACAGGCATTTAATGCGTTTTCGTTTTGGATGCAGAAGATAAAAGAATATGTGGAGCAGGTATGTCGCCTGAGAACTGGGACTCACGTGCCAGGTGCCGCTTTTCCTATGCTTTGCTGTAGAAGAAGGTGGAAGGGAACATAGAATTCCTTTTGATGTTTCCGTGGATCCATTTTATGGTGAAAGTAATATAAAGGAGTTAAAAGTGACGTAATGCGAGTGTACGTTCAGGCAAGAGCATATTAAAGGAACACGTGATTTGATTGAGGTGTTAATGAAGATATTGTGGCGAGGAGTCTGCGTGGGAAGAATATCTTTATTGGCAGTTGCTGTTGCAGGATAAGAAGACACTGAAAAGAATCAATAAATTATTGATGGATGTAATCGAAAATGGCTATCAATGCATAGCGAGAAATACTGGAGCCACTGAAGGGAGAGCCCTCAGTGAAGCTATTGGAGTGTTCATATTGATGAAAAATAGACTGTATTTCGTATCACAGAAAAACATAGAAATTATGCAGTGCGGTTCACATTATCATGACAAATAATTTATTTCATTACCTCTACACCATCCGGCAGCAGCTCCACGCATTTACGATGGGGTTTCCATTGCCTCATTTCTACTTTCTTTGGGTTGGGAAGATTCCGAAGAACGCAAAATGCTCAGGAGATATAGTTATTCGAGAAATCCACCTCCTCCCAGGGTACTAAGGCCATCCAGGCAACCCAGGCTTTTGCAGTTTATTGTCACTGATATTCAGACTCTTAAGGCCTCGTACGAGAGAGGCAAAGACTGCATTAGTGGATCTTCCGATTCATCATCCATTCTGAGGTTGCGTCTGTGAGGGTCCAGGCTCTCTACGTGTTGTCGTCCTCCATGTGTGGCTGAGAAGGCATTGAAAGACATGATGAATACTGGGATGAGCGGCTTTTGTTCGGAGAAAACTAAGCTCTGGCCCCCGTTATTTAGCAAAAGCTTTGGGTACAATCCATGCTCATGTACCAAAGGGCAAATCCTGAATTTCGATGTGTATAGGGCAGGAAGTGTCTCGAAGGATGGGGTCCTAAGTCCAGCTTTCTGAACCGCACCGGCCAATGCCGCTTTCCCACAATGATTAAATCCGTTAAAGCATTCATTCTGCTGAAAATCTGCACTGTGTCAATACTATAGTTATGGGATTGTCAGCGTCTTTGCAGGCATGTAGGCAACGACCTCTGTCCAGGGAATAGCAGCTCACACATTTTCCACAGGCGCTTAAGCCATGTCGATCTGTAGAGTCTGATATGTGTGATGCAGAGAAAGCGTCTGTAAAGCGAACGGGTGCTTATGAGGGCATTAACATTTTCTCAGGAAGAGCAGTCAATGGAGGCTGTTTACGAAAGATGGTCCTGATAAACCGTCCGAAATTAAAAGGTAGTACAGCTCACTACAACTTAGGGGATTTTAATTTCGGCATGTTTTGCACGGAAGTTCAAGTCCTTTACATCCTTTAAATTCCGTAAGGAAAGCCGCTCCAGTCAGCTGCATGCCGGAAAGTACGGCAACATTTTCCACGAACTATCTCCTGTTCCCCAGTGTCCAGACTGTTTAGGGCTGCTTAAGAGGAAAGGAAAGATGCATGGGGCTTTTGTGGTCCGCATTAAGCTCCAGAGCAAAAGCGTCTTGAGCTTCGGAAAGTTTTCGAAGGAACAGAAGCCCTTCGTGTGCGGTCATCTGTCGATATGAAGTGAGCTCTTCGAGAAGAAAAATGCTTTGAAGCGGGCGTCACCACCTGCCTTCTCTTCTGCATCACCTCGCCGGGTAGGGAATCACCGCAGCATCATCTCGTCCAGAGTAATGTTGTAGAGTCCAGGAATCTGTTCAAGGACTCGCGAAGAAAAGCTTCGCGAGAGTTTCCGGAAAATCCTCATGACTCCGAATAGCGAGATTGGTCGACTCTTCAGGAGTATTCGCATCTGGCGTTGGCACTATAGTCTGAAAGTGCACCCGCAGTAATGGCTTGTGGAGAGCTTAATCAGGCCCTGTAAAGGAAAACCTGCATATCCGCTTCATCGATGGTATCTGTGATAGGAAAAATCAAAGCGTTTCCGAGTCCCTTGGCCCGTGCCGTCCTCATTCATAGACTTCGCATAGTCGACTGCCACACTTCTCCGTTTGGTCGGAACCGGCCTTGCTGACTATGAATGGACGGGAAAGCAAGAGAGTTGTAATCCTCTCTGTAACATCCTTCAAGCTTTTTCCGAGGCCGTTTCTACGAAGCTTTTTACGGTTTCATCCTCCGGTACAGTCCGAAATTTCGCCGTCGTCAGAGTAACGCTTTTATGAGGCGCACGAACGATGTGTGTGACAAAAGCATTAGGGTGATACAGAAGTATGCCAACGAGGCAACCGTCTGCACGGCATTGAGTTCCTGCCTTGCCGGAGGATGCTTTGCTGTCCCCATATTGACATTATCGATATGAATGTTCTGGGTGATCTCGGCTTGCTAGGCTCGATGTGAACTTTGGTGTTTGCAATATTCACAGGTCACGAAGCCTTTCCTTCATTCCCTCCGGAATGTGCAAGGTGCCGTGACAGTTACTTGGGACATTCCAGTTTTGTAAAGTCAGCCGCTTTTACGCTCCTTCTGTATTCTGGACTTCTCCAGTCTAGCACGGCAGTGGGGCTTTGGCAGGGATTCTTCTTTCTTGAAGGCTTCAAAATGAAAACTCAATCTACCCATTGACCTCTCGGTAGATTTTACTGCACAGTTGATATTTTCTTTCTTACACCATTCATATGTTTAGACTCCTTTCTTGACAGCAATGGAAGGAGTTTATTATGAGTAAAATTATTCCCTGCAACCAAAACATCTTTCTTGACCGACCTTTATAGAACAAAGTCTAAACAAGGACTTTCTTTTGGGAGATTGCCGAATCTTTTGCAAAGATCCTTCTACTATTTCTAAGAAGTGAAGAAACACCGAGCATCAAACTGGTATCACAAGGTTTTAACAAAAAGAACTTGTGTTCATCGTTACCAGTGTCGTAAAACAAATGTCTGTAAAAGATTTATCCTTTGTGAGATAAAGTGTACTTTTGTCCTAGCTGTAATCAGACCTGCAAGGACTTTGAAAGGAATGCTGTAATCGTCTAATGAAGGCTCTACGTTTGCAATGGCTGCTCGCAAAAGCTTCATCAATGCATTGCACAAATATACCTATGATGCCAGATTTGATTTGATAGAAAATATAGGGAAACCTTAAAGACTCTCGTCGAGGTATAAATCTTCCGAAAGCAAAGCAAGAGAAAAGGACTGCATCATTACTCCCTGATTGCAAAGGACAATCCTTACCAGATCTTGTGAATCATCCGAATTACAGATGTCTGTTCACCATGTACTCTTATTTGACCAAGGAATTTTTACTTCCAAAAATATCGATTTAAAACGAAAAGTCACATTCAAACCAAGGAAATGCCATAAAACACAGATTTCAAACCGTGAATATTTCATGGTCGGAGCTAATGAGGACTTTTGAAGCTTGGATTAAATGCTTTGTAAGATGATACCGTTCATTCCTGTAGATTCACAAAAACCTCTACTGACCTTTTCACAGAGGAAAACCGGCTTATCTGTTAAATCGATGCGGCTAAGTTGTCAAGCAGTCTTTGACCGTTTAGAGAGACGTTTTGAAGATGTCTTTGACTTTCAATCTATCTTGAATATATCTTACAGACCGAGGATCGGAGTTTGGGATCCTGTCGCTTTTGGAAACAAATCCCAATGGGATACAACGTAGCAGCATTTATTATTGTGATCCTATGTGTAGTGGACAAAAGGCTTAGAAAGTACCACACCATGCTCCATGGTTCTTCTAAAAGGCCCTCTTTGCTTTTCTTACACAATGGGATGTTAATCGATTGTAAACCACATCAATTCCACCAAGGAAAGCTAAACGGAGATATCCCCTATCAAAGGGCACTAAATCGATATGGAGAAGATGTCTAGCACTTCAGCTTGGGACACATTCATCCTGACGAGGTTTGTCTGAGGCCCAAGCTGATTCGCTTTAATAACCCAACAACCCAGCATATTCTTGTCAGACAGGGCAAAACTTTTTACATTTTTGATATAGCCAGTGGAATTTAGTCCCACACACGACTTGTCCTGGGCTTATTTCCCATGTCCGGAAAGAGATTTTTTGAGGTTGTTGCACTATTATAGTAAAAATTCAGGCAGAAATGAAATTTCAAACTGCCTGATTTGTGGATTTTGCTAGGTGAATTTACCTCTGCATTAGAATTTTTTCAATTTAGCCTTTGAAGGCTGTTCAATCTGTTTCAAAAGAATAACATGCATCTAATGTATCATACAAGATACATGAAAATGCGGTAGAAAGGAGAATCATCCGTTTTCTCAAATTTAGTGGAATCAAATGCCGAATCAGCCCTAGGAAATATCGGATGAAGGAAAACTATGAAAATCATTGAAACAATAGAGTATTTGCCTATGACAGTAAAATATAAATGTTGGTGGAGGTGATGGACGGAGAAACCGTCATTTCCGTACCACGACTGCTTTGATAATCAGCTTTGTGAAGAGGGAAGCTGCATCGGCACTTTGAACTGGGACCGTATCAATCCGCTACTGGCCCCGTCTATGTGCAGAATGCAAAGGCCGAGATGTCCTCAAGGTGAAACCCGAAACCGTTTTGATGCAAGCGGGTAATGTGTGCCCTTCCGGACAATGGAGTTTTAGGTTCTTTGGTGAAAGAAGAGTCTGCCGTGAATCAAGGTAGAAGAGGGAAGGTTCATTTCAATGACAAGCTTGTTTTTGATGTTACGCCCATGATTAAGGTTATCGGTGTGCGGCCGGAAAAGCCTCCATCAACTGGTGGTACACCGAAGCTGCCATGGCGGAAATACGGGACAACAAGCGCATTAAAGTTAAAGTGCCTTTATTTTCCCAGTATTCCATGATGATGCGCTTCCTTGGGATGTGCATAGCGATGGAGACGGAGTAATGGTCAGCGGGGTGGAAATGCAGAGGTGAAGGTAAGACTGTCCGTGATTAAGGAATCAGCATTGAAACCCCTATGCTGGAAAATGAAGAGATTTTGGTGTAATCTACTCCCACGAGGAGATAGAAAAGGCGATTTTCCATGCGGTACGTATTATGAAGAAAGAGTAAGGAGAATCTGACTTCCTTAAACGAAGCCGGAATGCTTTAGTGCGGTGGAGATCTGCGTTTCTGTCGGTGGTGATCCGGAAAGAACCGTGATGATGTATATACTGAAGAAGATTATGAAGAGCTTATTTAAAAAGAAGAGAAATATTCCTGCTTGATATAAGTGCATAAAACAGCAGACTTATATTGTTCGCTAATTCAGAAAAAAGATTTTAAAATAAGTAAAAAATATTGTATAACTTATATGTTATTTCAATGTTAAATTGTAACTGAAAAGCACAAGAAAGGAGGAGAAGGCAATGCAAAATACATAATGAAAATGTTATAGTGTAAACGCCTTACCGGTTGGTTTGTTTGAAAGTAAAGAAGATATATCGCTTAGATATTATGCACTTATTTTCTTCTACTCATTTTTTGAATTCTTTGTATTTGCTAAAAAATATAATCATGTCACAAACATCAGCACAAAGCCAAGCAACCTGCCGATATGAAAGCAAAATCGGATCTATTTCTAAGTCGTATAAACTGAAAAAGATGTAGCTTTCAAAGAAGCTCTGGAGAAGAATGGTGTATCACAAGCAAGCGTATCGCTTATATGGAAGAGTACACAAAGGCGGCAGGTATAGAGACCAAGAAGGTATAGTACCGCCAAAAGTCAGGGTGATACGGATATAGCTGGGGGCAAGATAGAAAAGATATAATGCTTCTAAGAGACTAGCTTGGAAAGCGCAGTCTACTAGAGCTTTTTGTTACAAACAAATATGGAAAATTGAGATACTTAAAAGGAGGGTGTATAAGATGAAGGAGGCAATGGATAGAGTTTGCAGAGGTCAGAGAAAATAAAGACTATTTCTTCTTGATAGCAGCAACCAACAGGATCGAGGAAAGACCTTTAATGTTTTGGGAATTTGACCGCAGAAACTACAAGGAAAGAGGAATGCACAGATTCTGAAATTTTCTTTGTGCCAATCTGATCTTCCCTTCGATGAAGCTGAGAAAGCATTTTAGCAGAGAGAGAATCGCCGGCGACTTCGATAAGCTTTGTGTATGCAAATTGATGCGACATCGAGATGTTCTTATCCATAGGCTTCAGTCTGTACTATGACTGCATATCAAGAAGATATCCCGAAAGCACGTCATCCGAAAAGTCCACTGAGTTCAGCCTGCTCCAGTTCTGTCAGTTTCTGAATAAGCGATGAGAATCCGACAGAAAGAGATCGCTGACTCTATCAAGATATTGAAAATGATATTCGGAAGAAGGAACCGGCTTTTCAGAGTACTGATTGATGGAGTGGTGCTTTGCAAAACTTCGGACAGAGTAAAGCAATAGCCAATGAGTGTCAATGGATTCAGGAGGAAAACTTTATCTGCTGTTTTACCAGAAAAACGAATTTATGTCTATGGACAAATTCTTTTTGAAATTCAGTACATTTGATTGAGCCTTCGTACTCTATGCCACCCATGAGATTGATTGACAATGCGGTCATTTTCATTGATAGTTTGATTCGACGAGGGTCCACTATTGCATGAGACTAGTAAAGGACGGCTGTATGAACATAAGTGCTCATTGATTTGGTTACACACAAAAATTTGACTCATTGAAATTAGAGTTTCCCCAACGTGACTACCGATTCACACTTTACAGAGACAGTATTTAGATTCCGAGCCAAAACCTGCTGTAACGATTCTGGAGGAAGTTTAGAAGAGCTTTCCAGCACGACGCATGAATAATTTGGTATGCCATGCAGCTTTAGGACTAGAGAAGAGTACATCACAGGACAAGGTGAGTGCTCTCAAGATTTCACAGTTCTACTCTGTTCTCCGAGGAGATAAATCACCTGTGTCACAGTGAAGTGGACCATAAAAGCGAGAAACAGAACTGACTGGAATTTACAAAAGAAAAGCCACGGGAAGGAGGATGTAGACTTGTTCTGTTCGTGCTAAGCGCAGTAAAAGCTCGCATCCAGTTACATTTTCAGTCATCTCCAGGACTGGCCCGAAACTATATGCAATTAAAGGAAGAGAAAGGAGAAGAGAAGATGAGATTTTACTGTGGCGATGCACCCGTGATGACTGCACTCAAGTGGGTTTCATCTTGATAAAGATTACACACAATACTTATTACCCTAGTTTTATCAGGACAGAGCTTAGGAAAAAGGAAAGGATCATCAAAATATTTGTAAGAGAAGGAGAACCTAAGGAGTTTTGAACGTTCTGTCTATGAGAGAGTGGTTTCGCTATTATTTTTGAGGACGATTTGAACCATAACTTAAATTCACAAATTTACTTTATGATTAAAATTCTCCGAGAAGGTTCTTCTTCATACTAGTAAAGGCCAAAGTGATCGGTATTTCTGCAACGGCAAGCTTGGATACAGTATTGATATGATTTAGAGTTATCTGCAAAGAGAATGCTAGCCGGAGTATGCATAGAAATGGATGAGCAAGATCAAAAAGGCTATGGAGAGACATTTTGAAGGACTTATAGAGGGATATCGAGCTAAAGATTCGCCGGAAGCGACTTTCTATGAAGAAAATTTCCGGATAACTTAAAGGACATGCTGTTTTCCAATCCTTATCATTCATATACGGAAAACTGGAGGATATTTTTCTGTTTAAACAAGTATGCAGCGAGTCAATTTTTACGAGTGACTCTAAAGCGCTGAAAGAAATTTGTTTATAACGAAAATCTGAGATCTTTGTTTATGTCTTAACAATAAAGCTTTGCACAGGAAGAAAAGAACGCTGACATAAATCTGATTAAGGGAATTTGCGACAGAAATCTGAAAGAAGCAAAGATGGCAGGGAAGAAAAACCACGCCAAAAGCTGGGAGGATTTGATGCCTCGTACAGAGGGCTATGAGCAAAAGCAATGCAGAGTTAAAAGAGCGACTATCTAAGGGAGAAAAGATCTTTTGTTTTATCTTCCTATAATACCATTGGTGTTGGACAAAACCTGCAATATAAGGTGCCTGAGAATCTGGAAGTTGTAAAGGTTAACCTGATATGCTCAGGAGGAAAAGGACTGATGGTATTTATCTGAAGCCCTACCCACTGATCGTAAATCGATATGAATAATAGTATCCCTAGATGAGTCAAGTTTATTTTTCAAGATGAATTTCTATGGAGCGAGGAGAACTTTCTCGTATAGATGGTCTTGCTTTCATCCCAAAGAGGCTTTGGAAATCTTTCCGGGGACTTGGCAGATTCACATATCCTGTATGACTGTCCATCCCTTCATAATTATGCTATCAAGAACTTGCTCAAGCTGTCGAAGAATTTGTCAACCGACTATAAGGGAGATTCATGTCTATGTGATGAAGACATTTTAGAAAATACGACTCTATCTAAAGTGGAAAAAGAAGGCTGAATCCGGAGTTTCGAGCGATTGTAGAACTATCTAAAAGCTTATAAGGAAGACAGAAAACCGGAAAACCTGTACAGACGGCTTGAAAATCTAGTGAATCACAGCTCTTTGAAATCCATGCAGTTATTCATGAGTTCAAAAACGACGCTGGAGCGAGAAACAGTATTCAGGATTGGAAAGATTTAGAGCTCTAGTCTTAAGAAACCAACGCTGTCCGAAGAAGAGTTTTTAAAGCGAGGATATCTTTCGGTCTTTGCTTTCGAGCACCTGAAAAGGGAGCAAGCTATTTCTATAAACAGGAAGGGGATTACAGCAAAATATATTTTGTCAAAATTCGATGACAGCCTTCCGCAGAAAATGTCGGAGGAAGAAGTACAATTACAGGAGCTCTTCCTATTTCCGGATTGAGAGGAATATTTCAGGCAAAAAGGATATGCCACGGATTTTGTACCCAACGAATATTTATTGACTCCTCCATTGTTCAATAATATTATCTGTAAAGGGCTTTGCGAGGTGGTGAGGAGAAAATATATACTGGACAATGTTTTCCTCATGAGCTTCTGGAGCTTTCACTGAAGAGCATTTCAAGGAGTTGTTTGATTTTCATCTCAGAAAATGCCGTTTATAGCCGATTTTGCTATGGAAAGGCAATAGAGTGAGGATTCGAGTGCGACGAAGAGATCCTGCTATAAAGCTGCGCGAGCTGTAGGAAAACAGGCTATTAGTCACTACACTTTCTGCATACGATCCCGGGCTAAACCCTAGAGCAGCAGTGCTGGATGGGAAAATAGTGGAGATCCTGCGTATTTGAATCGAGGTGACTGCATACCGATATGGAAGTGCTTGAAACAGATTAAGAAAAGTAGGTATTTGGAATGGAACGACTGTTCACCAATGAGGCCGATGCCGAGGCTTTCAGTTTTCTGTCATTAACAAAAGATTGCCTCTAGAATAGAGAGTTCAGAAAAACATGCTCGGGAGGGGCTGCGTTTTCTGGACTTAGGAAGAACTTCCCATTCATGCGTTCTATTGTTTTGAGGCAGCGAGTTTCTATGATGTGCTAACCTCGAGAAGGAATCACGCAAACCGCGGTGACACATAGGCTTTGGAGCGTAAGTATGTGAGGAGAGGCTCTTTCTCTGGTAGCAGCTGCGGAAGTAAAACCATATCTGTTGGTGCGTGTTGTTTTTCAATGCTCTCTATCCAATCCTGGTATTCAACCTGAAGGAAGAGCTGTACCGCTTGTAACAATCTTAACGGAAAAACTGCTTTGCTATAGCTTCTGCACATGCGGTTTGAAGAAAGATGCGGAAGGACATGTATCGTGGGATTAGACTGTATGGAAGTGCGGATTGATAGGGACTTCTGCCTACATTTATTGTGCCCATAGAATGATGTCTAAAGCTGAAGGGAAAAATGAAATTTGAGGAAGGAAAGCTTTCCACCAGTATGGAATTCTCCTATCATAATCATACTTGCGCAGAGTGCCTGGATAGGCTAAACAATCCTTCCAATCTCATTCAAAAGCTGCAGAAGGAGCAGTAATCGGCTGACTTCAGTATTTTATAGCCTTTTTCTGCATGAAATTGTTTATATGAACTGTTTCGTTTTAAAGCCGAGTTCTCAAAGTATTTGCAATTATCTCTTCGGACTTATCTGATGGAGGAAAATATTGCCTACAAAGAAAGGAATTGGAGCTTATAAAGGGATAGTGTCTGAAAAAGTACGTTTATCCGGTATTAATCTTTTGATGAGGTTCAAAGCTCCACCTCAGCTTCTTATTTGGAAGACTTAGGAAGATACAGCAGTTTATTCCAGAGCAAGATGTTTTAGGAAAGGGCTTTCTAAAGAAAAATTGAATATTCGTTATATTTATGAGAAAACTATTATGAGGAGAAGGACTTTTATGTGATTATCCAAAGAGATAGTTCCCGGCAAAGAAGATTCTTGTAAGGAGTTGACCCCTATGGAATGAAAAGCAAAGGATATGCTGTATACATATTACTGTTGAAATTTTAGCCTAAAAAGCAAGGCGGTAATGAATATTGTAAAAGAACTATGTATTAAACAAGACATTTAAAATGGGAAGCTTAGTATGATAAACTGACTTTGCTTTTGCAGATTGATTTTTGGTATTGTCTTTGAAAAAAATATTTTTTATGACTATTCATCCGGATGGAAGCTTTGACATTCAAGAAATGCAGAGAGATTTATTTAGCATGCATGAGTATGATGCCTGGACTATTTCAGTGCGGATGAGGAATATGCTTGGAAATATTCTGGTGCATTTTAAGGATGCCAAAGAAAATAAATCTCATTAAAGACACAAGTGTTCAGTCTTCCGGATTTTATGAGCTTGGGAGAATATTGAAATGTATCCGGTAGCACTAGATTACGGTGGCGAACTTATGGCTTTTTATTCAAGATATCCTGTAATCCACCGAGGAGAAAGGTACGAGAGGGAAGTAGAATGATTCTTGGACTTCAAGGAGAGACAGAGAGTAAGAAAAGAAATTATAGAGATGTTTAGAGGGTAACAAAAAAAGCTATCGTGAAATATATTTTGAAAATACTGGTATTTTATTATATGCTTATCTTTGAGAGGAGGAAGAAGAGTATTATCTCGAAACTTAGATATTAATTATTTTACCTTTCTCCTTCGCTGGCTGTGTTTTGTGTGGGAGATTGGCCCGGTATGAAGTATATATAAACAGGCAAGTTGGTTCGGGAGATAGAAGCAGGAGGAAGCCCTTTGATTTTAAAGAACTTCTACCTTTTAATGGGGTGGAATTTGTAAGATAGGAATGCTACAGTCATACCATTTCCCTTAAATATTTACGAGAGGCTATGATGGAGAGGTAGGATTAATGAAAATAGAAATATTTTTAGAGTAATAATACCTCTTAAGAGATCAGCTGCTGCAGAGTAAGATTAAAACAGTGCAAAGATATTTAAATGAAAGTTGTTACTTATGCAATACTGAAATTTGGACTTTCGTTAGTCATTTATGGAGACTTTTATTACTATTTATGTTTCTTGCAGAGAGCGGTGGAATGGAGATTGCTATGAGATTGATCATATTTTGTATTTTGTTGGGGCTATGTTATATTCTTATCCGATAAGATTGATTCATCATTTGAAATACAAGGATAAGAAAAGTGAACATGACGAAATTTTTATAGCTTAAAAATAATGAAAAATACTCAAATTATTAGCGTAAAATTAGATATTCAAGGCTGTACTATATGATGAACCTGTGGTTTATATTGGAAATCATAGAAGTAATTTTGACAGCTTAATAATGGTTGCAATAATGGAGAAGCCATTGATTTTCATTGGAGTGAGATTAAAATTCCATTTATCGGTAAATGGTTTCTGGATATAGGATGTCTGTTTTAGAGCGAGATGATATCAAAAATCAATAGAAGTAATTAATCCATGTCTAAAGAATAGAAATGGGTATTCAGTCGTTATTTTCCGAGGAGAAGAACGAATAAGGAAGACGGTGTGGAGAATTTAAGCCCTGAGTTTTAAATTGGCTTTTAAGGCAATGCGCGTATTGTTCCTGTTTCATTCTATAATTCAGAGGAGTGTTATGTTTTCATAGCCACCCGCCAATGTGAGTATTCGTATGAGAAGTTGTCGATCCCAAAGCGCTTGAACTAAATACAACCGTACAGATGGCATTTACACACAATAATTTCTCAAACTTATGAAGAGCAGCGTACACATCAATGATTTGTATATTGGCTTTTTTATGGGAATTGGATTTTAGCTATAAATGTATGTATTGATATTAGGCTAATACAAATGAAGATGGATTATGCTTAATTTAGAAGAAAAATCAACCTATTAAAAGAATTGCACATCGTTTCAAGAAGAGCGGATTAGTGGGCAGGAGGTTCTATGATGCTTTATTTTAAAAAGATGTCCTTCCTTTGATGACATTGACCTGATGATTTTCTTCGGATGTTGACCGTGTTCGCAGCATCTTATTAGTAATGGGAGAGTTGAAGCCGAAAATCCTAAAGCAAAATATCAGACGAAGAGCTTTATGGAATTTAGCATAGAGGGGATTGATGTTATGGCGGGCTTGCCATTGTCTATGAAGGAATGTGGTGGATTGTTCCTTGAGAAGGAGCAGATTGGGAAATGTTTCCTTGGGAACGGAAAGCATCCCCTGCAATCCCTTTACTTTGGCGAGAGTATTATCGTTTAATGAAACGCCCGAATAAGGTGGAAATGATTGACAAGGGCCTTGGGTATAAATCTATGGAAACGAAATGTGAAACCGTAGTTGCTCCATGCTTACCACAAAGAAGGAACTGAGCTGATGATGAAGCATCCACTAATGGCAAAGGTTAGAATAGTAGCTTCTTTTTCCTTTGGAGAGAGCCTAAATCCAATATTGTGTCAGTTCTTTCATTACAAAGCAGATGACAAACTGTGCTTTTCCGGAAATTGAAAAGTACGGAAGAAATAGCATGTTTAGCATGAAAGAAAGATAGGTAAAGAAGCTAAAAGAAGTCCCCTGAAGAAAAACGACTGCTTCAGCGCATCATAGTTTGTCCTGTCTTCTAATTTC
>BNJV01000270.1_pt1 | contig 121463 bp, 198 predicted proteins | sample 8540591 | NCBI WGS metagenome assembly BNJV01 (sample SAMD00202457, study PRJDB9452) | human saliva metagenome | host: Homo sapiens
CCTTATGGTTATTCAATGGAATTTTAGCATTTTTAGTATGCAGGAACAACAGCAGAAAATCACTAACAGATTCTGTAAATCGTTCAATGCCAAAAACAAATCAGATTAATTATATGTCAACATTTTTAGCATCAATGGTTGGATTGTTGACTATTAGCAGCTGATCCAGTTGAAGGTGGATTTGGAACAGGATTTTTAGGGACAAAAGGATTATTAACAGCGTTTTTAGCAGCATTTATAACTGCTGAATATTTATAAAATTTGTATTAAAAATGAAGTTACAATTCAAAAATGCCAGGAGAAGTTCCACTCTAATATATCAAGCAAGTTTTTAAAGATCTTATACCATTTACATTGTCAATGGTTATACTTTATAGCACTTGATATTTTAGCAAGACAATTTATAGGTACAGGAGTTGCAGAAGCGGTTGGTAAATTCTTTGCACCGTTGTTCTCTGCAGCTGATGGATATGTGAGGAATTACAATTATATTTGGAGCTTATGCATTTTCTGGTTTGTAGGAATACATAGATATCTATAGTGAACCAGCTATTGCTGCAATTACTTATGCAAATATAGATGTAAACTCAAATCTTATGAAAGCAGGACAACATGCAGATAAAATACTAACATCAGGAACACAAATGTTTATAGTTACAATGGGAGGAACTGAGCTACATTAATAGTACCATTTATGTTTATGTGGTTGTAAATCTAAGAGAAATAAAGCTATCGAGTCGTGCATCTGTTGTACCAACATTCTTCGGAGTTAATGAGCCAATTTTATTTGGTGCACCAATAGTATTAAATCCAATATTCTTTATACCATCTCATAATGGCTCCAATAGTTAATGTGTGGATATTTAAAGTATTTATTGATGTACTTGGAATGAATAGTTTTACGAGCTAATCTTCCATGGACAACACCAGAATAACTAGGTATTGTATTAGAACTAATTTCCAATTATTATCATTTATATTAGCTGCTCTTTTAATTGTTGTGGACTTTATAATTTATTATCCATTTGTAAAGTTTATGATGAACAAATTTTTAGAAGAAGAACGTTCAGGAAAAACAAATGATGAATTGAAAGAAAAAGTTGCTGCAAACTTTAATACTTCTAAATGAGATAGTATTTGAGAAAAAAGCTGGTGTTACAAAAATAATATAACAAAAGAAACAAATGTACTTGTTTTATGTGCTGGAGGAGGAACAAGTGGTCTTTAGCTAATGCATTAAATAAAGCTGCAGAAGAATTTAATGTTCAGTGAAAGCTGCAGCAGGAGGATATGGAGCACATCGTGAGATACTTCCAGAATTTGATTTGAGTTATTCTTGCACCACAAGTTCTTTCAAATTTTGAAGATATGAAAGCAGAAACAGATAAATTGGGGAATTAAGTTAGCAAAAACCAGAAGGAGCTCAATATAATAAATTAACTCGTGATGGACAAGGAGCTTTAAATTTTGTACAAGAACAATTTGAAAATTAATAAAATAATTGACAATTACTAAAATAGTTTTTATATTTCAAAATGGAGGTTTTAATATGTCAAAATTGCCAGAAGATTTTATTTTTGGTGGTGCAACTGCAGCATATCAAGCAGAAGGTGCAACGGATAAATACTGGAAAATTAGTCAGTTGCTTGGGATAAATTTTTAAAAGATAATTATTGGTATACAGCTGAACCAGCAAGTGATTTTTATCATCAATATCCAGTAGATTTGAAACTTTGTGAAGAATTTGGAGTAAATGGAATAAGAATTTCAATAGCGTGGTCTAGAATATTCCCAAAAAGGATATGGAGAAGTTAATAAAGAAGGTGTAGAATTTTTATCATAAATTGTTTGCAGAATGTAAAAGAAGAAAAGTTGAACCGTTTATAACTTTACATCATTTTGATACACCAGAAGCTGTTACATTCAAACGGAGATTTTTAAATCGTGAAAAATATTGAACATTTTGTGAATTATGCAAAAATATTGTTTTTGAAAGAATTTAGAAGTAAAATATTGGACAACATTTAATGAAATTGAGATCTATCGGTGAGGGACAATATTTAGTTAGGAAATTCCACCCGGAATCAAGTATGATTTTTGAGAAAGTGTTTCAATCACATCATAATATGATGTTATCACATGCAAAAACAGTTAATTTATTTAAGAAAAATAAGCTATCACGGAGAAATAGGAATGGTTTGTGCATTGCCAACAAAATATCCTTATGATCCAAATAATCCCGGAGATGTTAGAGCCGCTGAATTAGATGATATTATTCATAATAAATTTATTTGGATGCTACTTTTTAAAGGTGAATATTCAAAAGAAACAATGGATGGTGTAAATTATATTTTTAAAAAGTTAATGGCGGAAAATTAGATTTAAGAGAAGAAGATTTTTGAAGAAATGAGAGGCTGCAAAAGACTTGAATGATTTCCTTGGAATAAATTATTATATGAGTGATTGGATGACTGAATATGATGGTGAAAATGAAATTGTTCATAATGCTACTGGGAATAAAGAAGCTCTAAATATCAGTTAAAAAGGTATAGACAAAGAAAAAGCTAATGAAAGTATTCCTAGAACAGATTGGGATTGGATAATTTATCCACAAAGGTTTATATGACCAAATTTTTAGAGTTTAAAAAGAGATTATCCAAACTGCATCTATATCACTGAAAAATGGTTTAGGATTTAAAGATGTATTTGAAGATAATACTGTATATGATGACGCTAGAATTGATTATATAAAACAGCACTTAGAAATTATTTCGGATGCAATAAGAGATGGAGCAAATGTAAAAGGATATTTCTTATGGTCATTAATGGATGTATTTTCTTGGTCTAATGGATATGAGAAAAGATATGGTTTATTTTATGTAGACTTTGAAACTCAAAAAGATATCCGAGTGCTTATTGGTATAAAAAGTGTAGTAGAAAGAAGTTTAAAAAAATATATTAAAATGTGTGTAAACTCCAAAAATAAATATTAGTAGAATAAAAACTTTGTATAAGTTTAAAAATAAAGAAGTTTTTATTCCAAAAAGGATTGATAACTGTAATAAACAGAAGTCAATCCTTTTAAATTTATAAATTTAGTGACATTATATTTTTGCAATAAGCTTTTAAAATAATTTGAAATAGTTTCAACAGAAGGAGAGTTCTCATCGATGAATAAAGTTTCAAGTTTTAATTTGTTTTTAAAAAGTAAAATTATTTATAAAATTAATATCATTTTGATTAGTATAGTTTGTAACATACTGCTAATTGGATCAAATCCCTAATTTTTAATTTTATAAATTCTTGTAGTTGAATATTCCGTTGCTTTAATTTGTTTTATAATACGTTCTTTCATAACTTCACCTTCTGAAAATGCTTTAATTTTATCTCCAATTTTTATTTCAAGTTCTCCATTTGAATTAATATTTTTTGCAATACCATTAATTGCTTCACCACGAATATTTAAAGAAATTTCTTTGTCGTATAAGTAATTGATTTTTGTTAATTTTAATAAAATTTCTTTATCAAGAATTTTTCAAAAATAAAAGAATTATAAATAAATTGTTGTGTAATATTAAGCATGATTTCTGAAAGCTCAAAAATTTTTATTTTGTTAATGTTTTTAAGAGAGATAGCAATATTTTTAATTTCTTCACTTACTTCATTATTGACATTAATACCCTATCCCAATAAAAATTTTATTGTCAAATTCTTCAACTAAAACTCCAGAAAGTTTTTGTCTTCTAAATAAATATCATTTGTCCATTTTAATTTATAATCTAAATCTATGATATTTTTAAAGTACGTCGTGCACGGCAAGTCCAGCTAAAAAGAGGGAGTTTTAACTGTTTTTCATAAGTTAAAGATAAATTTTTCAAAATAAAAAGTAAAAAGTGCCATACCAACATTTGAAAACCATCGTTTTCCACGACGTGCTTTTTCCATTTGTTTGAGTTTCAGCTGAAATAATATCAAATTGCTCCTACAAATGATGGTTAGCCTTTAAATATTCGTTTGTTGAGGTTTAACTCTTTAAAATTATATATTTTTCATAAATATTCTCCTTTTTGTATAATATATATTATATCATAAAAAAATAATTTTGAAAAATGATTTCAATTATTCGTTTTTGTTTATGTTAGAATAACGAAAAATATAAATAAATGATTGATAAAAAGTATGGTATCATTAAATATTCAAAGAGATTGAATATATTGTAGAAAAGTAGTGTAGTAGGAGGAAATTTATGAAAAATTAGTAGGAGTATTGTCAATATTGACAATGTTTATTTTTAAGTTGTGGGACAGAAGAAACAAAAACAAATGAAGGAGCAACATTAAAGTAGGAATCACTCAAATTGTTGAGCATCCAGCTTTGAATAAGGCAAAACAAGGATTTAAAGATGCATTAAAAGAGCAGGAATTGATGTAGAATATGATGATGCAAATGGAGAGTAGCAACAGCAAATTTGATTGCAAATACATTAGTTAGTTCGAAACCAGATTTAATTTACACTATTGCAACAACGACAACGCAAGCAGTGGCACAAGCAACAAATGATATACCAGTGGTATTTTTCAGCAATTACAGATCCAGAGTCAGCTGGAATATTGAAAGAAAAATGTTACAGGAGTAAGTGATAGAGTAAATATAAAACAACAGTTAGAATTAATGATTAAATCCAAATGCAAAAAGTAGGAGTAATTTTTAATTCATCTGAGCAAAAATTCAATGGTACAAGTAAATGATTTAAAAACTGCAGCAAGTGAATTAGGAATGGAAGTTGTAGCAACTGGGGTAACTCAAGCGAGTGAAAATACCTCAAGCGTCAGAAACACTAATTGAGAAGTAGATATGATTTACACGCCGACAGATAATTTAGTAGCGTCATTAATAAATTTGATTACAGAAAAAGCTATTGCAGCAAAAATAGTTTTTGGAGCAGAGGCAGCACATGTTGAAGGCGGAGCATTAATAACACAAGGTGTAGATTATTATGAATTAGGAAAAAGAGCGGGACAAATGGCTATTGAAGTTTTTAAAAAGGTAAAAACCCTAGTGAAATAAAAAAATAGAAACAGTTGAGTTAAATAACATAGTTGTAAATGAAAAACTTTTAAATGCTTTAGGTATTAGTTTACCTGAAGAGATTAAAAATAAAGTTAAGTTTATAAAATAAAAATAATAATAGAACATAAAACAGAGAGGAATGATTTAATGAAGAAAATGTTGACATTAGTCATGATAATACTATTATGTAGTGTTGGCATGTGGACAAACAGAACAAAGTAAAAATCAAACAAGTGATACAGCAGATAAAAGTATTTAAAGTAGGAATAACTCAATTTGTAACACATCCTTCTTTAGATCAAGTAAAGGACGGATTTAAAAAGCATTTGAAGAAGCGGGTTTAAAAAGCTGAATTTGATGATGCGGGAAGCAAATATTGCAACAGCAAATTTAATTGCATCAAACTATAAAGCAGATAGAAAAAGATTTAGTATTTGGAATAGCAACACCGTCAGCACAGGCTTTTGGCGAATAATATTACAGACATACCAGTATTATTTTCAGCAGTAACAGATCCTGCAAGTGCAAATATCTTGAATGCAAATGTAACAGGAACAAGTGATAAGTTAGAACAATGTTGCAGATCAGTTAGATTTATTATTGAAATTAGATTCAAAAGTTAAAAATAGGAGTTTTGTATAATACTTCAGAACAAAATTCAATATTACAAGTTAAAAGATATTGAAGAAAAAGCTAAAGAAAAAGGACTTGAAGTTGTGTTGCAAGGTGTAACAGCATTTGGAGAATTGTCTACAGCGACAAAAAGGTTTGTTAGCACAAGTTGATGCTTTATATATTCCGACAGATAATCTAGTAGTTTTCAGAATTAAACTTATAAATTCTGAGCATTATTGGCTAAAAAGCCAGTAGTTACAAGTGAAAATTCTTCAGTAGAATTAGGTGCTTTATTTACAATGGGACTTGATTATTATGAATTAGGAAAAAGAGCAGGGCAAATGGCTGTTGAAATATTAAAAAGGTAAAAAGTATCAGAAATTCCATTTGGAAACGTCTAAAAATGACATTATATGTTAATGAAGATACAGCAGCAGCATTAGGAATTGATGTAAAAAGAGCTGAATTAACTGGAGCAAAAATTAGTAAAAACTAAAAATTAATTAGAAAAAGGAAAAGATAAAAAGTAAGATGAATGAGTTATTAGTATTTTTTACAAAGCTTGCCTGATGCTTTCAAAACAGGATTTTATATATACCATAATGGTAATGGGAGTTTATATAACATATAAAATATTAGATTTTTCCAGATATGTCAGTAGATGCCACTTTCCCATTAGGAGGATTTATATTTGCAGCATTTGCACTTTCAAAAATGGATTTATGGGCATAACTCACCCAGTTATGGGACTTATTCTTTCTGTTGTAGGAGGAATGATAGCGGGATATTTAACAGGGCATTACATGTTTATTTAGGAATAAACGGACTTTTATCAGGAATTTTGATAATGACAGGATTTTTATAGTATAAAATTCCAGAATTGTAGGGACGCCTAAAATGTATTTATATCCTTGAAAGAAGTATTTATGAAGTAATTTCTTTTTGATTTCATACCTTTTGTAATAGTATTTATAATATTACTTATTTTAAAAGGTCTTTATGATTACAAAATTAAAGAGAATAAGTATGATAATAAGAGCATTATCAGTTTATACAATTATTACAATATTATTAATAATTTATGTTGGAATTACAAAGATATTAAACTTATGTTGTCAGTATTAATTGCATTTTATAGTAAAATGATAATAGATTATATTTTTAACATCGAAAATTTGGATTTGCATTGAGAGCTTTAGGAATAATGAGAAGTTAGTTGTAAGTTTAGGTGTTAGTGAGAAAAGATTAAAAATATTTGGATTAATGATATCAAATGGATTGGTTGCCTTTTCTGGAGCAATATTTGCACAAAATATAAAAAGTAGCAGATTTACAGTCGGGAGTAGGGACTTTAGTAATAGGATTAGCTGTCGATAATATTAGGTTTAGGTGTAATTAAAAATCACAATTAATAAATGAAACATCGATAATTATACTTGGTTCATTAGCATATTATTTCATAATAAATTTAGCTTTAATGTCAAATACTTGGACGAAAAACTGTATAGAACATTAAACTTTAGTGATGATATGATAAAAACATTAGAAATAAGACCTACAGATGCAAAAAAATAATAACGGCAGTTATTTTTGAGTTATCATTTTATGGAATGAAATGGCATAGGTAAGAAAAAGCAAAAATGATAAAAAGAAGCGGAGAGGGAATTAATATGATAGAATTAAAAATATTTATAAAACATTCTTCTCTGAAATTGGAACAGAAAAGCAAGTATTTAAAAGGATTAAATTTAGAAATAGAAGATGGAGATTTCATCACGATAATAGGAAGTAATGGAGCTGGAAAAATCAACATTATTGAATGTATTGAATGGAGAAGTATTCCTGATGCAGGACAAATTTTTGATAAATGATAAAGATATAACGAATATTGAAAGACATAAGAGAGCAAGATAGTTTGTCTCAAGTGTATCAAGATCCAACACAAGGAACTGCTCCTTCAATGACAGTTTTAGAAAATCTTTCAATGGCAAAAATAAAGGAAAAGATTTAATTTTACATTTGGATTAGATGTAAAAATATAGAAATGTATAAAAATTATTATCAAGTATAGGATTGAGGCTTGAAAAACAGTTGTTTACACAAGTTGGAGCTTTTATCTGGAGGACAAAGACAGTGTTTATCGTTAATAATGGCAACATTAAATCATCCAGATATATTGCTATTAGATAGAACATACGGCAGCTTTAGATCCAGAAACATCAGCAATAATATTAGAAAAACAAGAGATATAGTTGAAACAAGTAATATTACAAGTTTGATGATAACTCATAATATGCAAGATGCAATAACTTATGGAAATAGACTTATTATGCTTCATGCAGGAGAGGTAATATTTGATATCTCGTGAGAAGAAAAGAAAATTAACGGTAGAAAAATTACTTGAAATGTTTAAAACTAAAAGATGCAAAAATTATCAGATAAAGATGTATTTTAAAAATAAATAAGCTTTAAGGAGCTTTATATATATGTTTAAAATTAGTAGAATATTTAATAGAAATTAAAAATTTTAGTTGTAGTTTATGCAAGTATGATACTTTGAGTTACAATTAATTATAGTAAATAAAAAGGAACTTGACAGTATGAGTTTTATATATTATAATAGAGTTACATACCGTTAGTATGATAAGAAAAGGATTATAATGGCAAGAAATAGAGATTCACATGAAACTAGATATTAGAAGTTTCGAAAGATTTATTTTTTGGAAAAAGGATTTGATAATACCTCAATACAAGATATAATCGAGTGGGTTAGGTGGATTGACGAAAGGTGTTAGTTTATCTATCATTTTGAGTCTAAAGATGAAATATTGCAATCAATCGTTAGCGAAAATAATCAAGAAATTTTTAAATTATAATTGAGAGGAGATACTGCATTAGAAAAATACAAAAATTCTTTGATGGATGCATTCTCTAATTTAGAACAACAAAGATTAGTATACTCTGTCTCAATTATGTTAAGAAGTCCACGTTTGTTAGGAGAGCAGTATTTAAGTTTATTTTTCTGATTTTTTACCAGGGATTAGAGAAAAAAGTTTTCGAAGGTGTTAAAGATAAATCAATTAAAACAGAATATCCTAAAGAGCTACTGATTTGATTGTTTTAACTTTGAATATTTGGATTGGGTTCCAAATTTCTATTTATTCAGTAGAAGAATTAAAGAGTAAAAATGAGTTCATTAAAACTAACTTTTTGAAGGTTTGGGAGGGTGCAGTTGATTACTGATGGAAATGATGGGAGTAATTTTTCAATTATTTGATCACTTAAAAGGTATCAAATAAATTTTAAGTATTGATATTTTAAAAATACCATACTCTAGATATGGTATTAAAATTCATTATACATACCTTTAGTATGTTTATTTTTGAATTTTAACAGTACCAGAAGTATGCGAGGTGCTTTTTGAATAGTGTAATTAATATTAATAAAATTTTTGGAGGAAAAATCTATGTTGTCGCTTATTAAAAATTGAATTAAATAAAGTTTCAAAAATCAAAAATTATTTTTGCTTGGTTGGGTACTATATTGATAATATTAGGGTATTACAGGAATCATAATCATGGGGTTAGGTACTGATAATAAACTGGGAGATTTTTGTTGGACAGAGTGCCAATAATATTAAAATTACTGATAAATGAGGGAAGTTGGGCAATTGCAACATCATTGTTTGGATCTTTATTTACTAAAGCAGCATTTTTTGATTTTTGAGATCTTATTTATTGTCTACGATTATTATTGATGAATTTAAACGAAGAACAATTTTTCAGCTGTTTTCCTATCCTGTTTCTAAAATAAAAGTTACTATGGGGAAAAGTGCTTACAGTAATTCTGATATCATTTATTGCTCATTTCACTGCACATTTAGTGATTCAATTATTAATTAAATTAGTAGCAGTTTTTAACCAAATCAAATTATGTCCCAGTAGCTAATCAAATGATTGACTTAGCTGGAATTACGTTTGGGACGGTATTAATCGGAATACTACCTTTTGTTTTAGGCATGATTAGGCATTCAATAGCTATAACAATGCTTACAGGACTTGGTTTAGCAGCATTACTTTCAAAATGTAAGTCCAGGCAGTTTAACTAATAATTTTGTTGATAACTTATTCTTCTTAATATTTGACTAGTTTCATAAGTTTAATGATTGTTTTCATTTTCAATTTATACTATTTCAAGACAAGATATTAGTATTAAGTAGTATATCTGAATTTAACGGAAGTAAAGTGCTACATTTATGATGATTACTTTTAAAAGAAGAGCTGTATAAATTGGTAGTTATGCTCCTGAAGAAAAATTCTTGCATTTAAAACTAGATATAGAAAGAGAGATAGAAATGAGAAATATTGTTGAAATAAAAGAAGTTTTTAAAACAATTGATAAAGAAGAAATTTTAAGTGGTATCAACCTTCAAATTGCTGAAGGAGAAATCTATGGATTTTTAAGTCCCCAATGGCGCAGGGAAAACAACTTTAATGAAATGCATGTTATCCTTATCAACTGTTACATCTGGTAGTATTGAAATCTTTGGAAAAAATTTACAAGATCACAGAGAGGAGATTCTAAGTCAGGTTGGAAGTGTTATTGAAACACCAATTTTTATGATAATTGCACTGCAAAAAGGAAATCTGAAATTCACGTGCAATATATGAGGAAAAATATTACTGAATCAGATATAATAGGAGCCTTAAGAATGGTCGGATTAAAAATACGACTAAAAAGTAAAGAAGTTTTCGTTAGGAATGAGACAAAGGCTTGGTTTAGCTCGGGCTTTCCTAACAAAACCTAAATTGTTAATTTTAGATGAGCCAATCAATGGTTTAGATCCAATAGAATTCAAGAAATTCGAAATCTATTGTTGTCTCTTTCTAAGGAGCATGGAATTACAATACTAATATCGAGTCATATATTATCGGAAATTTCACAGATAGAGATAAAATTGGTTTTTATCAAAAATGGAGAAATTGTAGAACAGGTCTCTATGAAAGAGATTAGAGAGAGAATATTGACTTAGAAGAATATTTTTATGTCACATTTTCTAAAATGAAATTTAAGAATTATGAGGTGGATTAATAATGAAACAATTGATAAAATACCATAAAAAGTATACTTTCATGATATTTAATATACTGTGCCTCCTTTAACTAATATTGCTTTTTGCTTATTCTCATTAAAACTATAATTGATAATCGGAATGTCCCAAAATAGGGAAGTTTCATCTCAAAAGCAATACTAATGGGTGCTGTCGTAATATTCGTCTATGCAGTCTTAATTTTATATCCCTTCGATTAAGAAATAAACTTGTTAGGCAAATTATGTCAAGATATAAAAATAAGGTGTTTAAATCTATTTTAGATAGAGATTATAGAGAATTTTCTAAGGGAAAAATCAGGGAAATTTATTTCAATATTAACTGAGAATATGAAGAAAATTGAGCAGGATTATTTGCACCAGTATTTTAATATTTCAAAAATATTTCTAATGATTTTTCTCACTCAGTAGCCATGTTTATAGGTAATTGGTTTTTGACCTTATTAGTAATCATCTGCTAGCATTATTCCTATGATGATTTCAGGATTTATTGGACAAAAATCAGCCTCTCTACAAAAATAGTTCTATGATAGCCGATCAGAAATATTTAGCTAGGTTAAAGATATTTTTAGCAGGGTTTCTAGTTATAAAGAGTTTTAATGTGAAAGAGGCTATCGGTCAAGATTACAAAACGAAAGCGAATTGGATGAGATATATTTCATCAAAGGAAATTTGATGTTTTATCTAATGTTATTTCTCAACTTTCAGGATGAGTTTGTTTTTAGTAGCTCTGGCGGAGGGATGTATCTCGTATTTAATGGCTATACCACAATTGGGATGTTACAGCTATTGTTCAACTAGTCAATTTTGTAGTAATGCCACTAAATGAAAATTGGTATGGGAATGAGTAAATTTCGAGAAGGTCAGCTACACTGAATTCATTTGAGGGTAAAAAGATGTAATCGAACTTCAAAACTGGTAAAACGAAAAGAATATTTTGATGATGTCATTTCTTTTTCAAATGTAGATTTTTCCTACCCTAATGCTGAGGAAAAGATTTTTAATAATTTATCTTTCGCAGATCAAAAAGGGGGAAAAATTGCAATAGTAGGTATGTCAGGGTAGTGGAAAATCAACTTTCACTCAATCTATTACTGCGTTTTTATGACGTAACAAGTGGGTATATCTCAATTGATAATCAAGATTTGCAAACTATTTCATCAGAGAGCCTATATAACTTAATGACTATTGTTCAGCAAGATGTTTATATCTTTGATGATACTTTAAAAGCAAATATTACCCTTAGTCAATCCTTTACTGAAGATGATATAAAAAGCTGTCCAGCAGTCTGGTTTAGAAAGTTATATTTTAGAAAATGAATTAGGGTCTACAAAGCTTTATGTGGCGAAAATGGATCAAAATCTATCTGGTGGAGAAAGACAGAGACTTAGTATTGCGCGTGCTTTTTAATTCGGAAAAACACCGATTTTTATTATTAGATGAGGCTACCTCGTCTTTAGATAATAAAGTTACTACTGAAATTGAAAAATTCAATTTTAGAAATTCAGATTTGACGGTTCTTGTTGTTACGCATAAGCTAAATAAGAGTATGTTGAAGAAATACAATAAATTCCTTTTTATGAAAAATGGGGTTATTGTTGAAGATGGTTCTTTTAGTAATTTGATGGATAGGAAAGGTGAATTTTATAAATTGGTTGAGTTGAGTGTAATTCCTCTTTTGTTTTTATAGTATAATTTTATACAATATTATATTAATTTTGTTCTATAATATAAAGTTTGCTAGCACCACATGTTGAAACTATTTGTTTTGCTGTTTAGGGAAGGATAAATAAAATATTAGTAAATTTTATTAAGCTATATATTGAAAAAGGTACTCTAAATAGATATAGTGATATTAGAGAGTTAAAGAAAGAGTTGAAGTATATAGCTGATAATTTATATGAAACTTGTAATCTTATGAAATTAGATAGTAAAAACTAAAAAGGATTAAAAAGCAGTTATAATGGATACTGAAGGATAAGTGGATTCTTATTTACCTAAAACAAATACCCTATACTTAAATCCATTAATATTAGGTAGTGAAGAAAAATATGAATCAATTTTTAAAAAAATGGGTACATTAAGAGATTAGCTTGTAATGATAACATACTATCGACTTATATACATGAATTAACTCATTATTTAGAGTATAAAAAGATATAGTGAAGTATTTAACTAAAAGAGAAAAAGCTTATAAAAATAGATAAATTATTAAAAATGTTAATGTTTCTGAAAGAGATTAGTATATATGCTGAAGATATTTTTAAATGGTAAAAATAAATTAAAAAAACATAAAAATATTTAGAGATTTATACAGAATCTTTAGTAAGGTATTACTTTTTAAAAATAGTTTAGTAGAAAATATTGTATTATTAATGAAAGAAGAGGGATACTATGAGAGATTTTATCCATGAACCAGCTTATGATAAAGAAGAATATGAAATAATGAGAATGTATTGTGATGAAGGTAAAAATATCTAATTGATAGGGCAAGTTATCAGAAAATACCCCTCTTAAAAATTAGAGAAAATTATGAAATGGCAGTAAAGTATTTTAGAAATTTATATGCTTGGTTAGGAAGAAACGATATAGAAGAATAAATTTAATTTTTTAATCGGGGGTTAAATGCAAATAAAAACAAAATTTAAAAGAAATAATTTAGTTTATACAGAGGAAGAAAAATTTAAATTTAATGAATAATATATTAAAAAGAGTAATAAAGGAAATAACGATTGAATTTAGCTTAATACCTTTACAAAACTCTTTTTAAATATCAAATATGGATGGATAAGGGGTGAGATCCTTACCATTTTAACCATTATAACATAAATATGAAAATAAAAATAGGGAAATTAAATTTAATGGGTGTAAAGTTTGAAATGCACAAAATTTTTTAAATTAATGTAAACCCCAAATGCACAAAAATCATATTTTTATTTTCTTTCAAAATATGTCTATCATATTTTTGATATTTTTGTGGTAGCTTGTAACTATTATATCTTCACAAGCTATTTCCTCTATAGATAATTTATCAAGAATGATTTTTGAAAATCTTTCTTTAAATAACTCTATAGGGGATTTATTTTTATACTTAGATTTATACATACTATTTATATTTGATACTATGAAAATTTATATCATCTTGTGTACAATTTGATATATCCACCCCTTTAGGTATATATCTTCTTAATAATCTATGTATATTCTCAACATGTGATTTTTTTGATGTGGTTTGCCTGCTTCACAATAAAATATTTTACATCTTCTTGTGTAAGAATCATAAATACTTTTTGTTATTATTTCATGATTTAAAAACTCACTTCCTTGATCTGCTAAAAGTACTCCAAAATAATCTTTTAAAATTCTTATACCCTATTCTTTTCTCTATCCAATCAAATACTTTTAGCAACACTTGTAGGATACTTATTCTTTATTCTAAAGGCAAATAGAAACTGTATTTCTGGAATAAATATTGTTAATAAATATATATCAGAGCTTTTTATCCCTTCTACTAAATCTATTTCTGTTACAAAATTATTGTTATTATTTTTAAAGTATTCTAAAAATCAAAATATTCTCTACCTTTTTAATCTTTCTTTTTACTTATCATTTGATATGTTTCTTTATCTTTAAATGTTTTATTCTTTTCTTCTAACTTTCTTTTTATTATATTCTATAAACCCTTTATTATACCAATCATATATCGTTTGCCTAGTTAAAGTATCATTGTAGTTTCTTTTTATCATTGATATTATATGTGATATAGGTTGTTTCTTCTTTAAACACTTTTTCACTAAATTTAAATACAATTCTTGTTTTACTCACATACCTCTTTTCTTATGTTTATCATAACTATCTTTGTGCTACATTACTATCATATACAATGTAATCATAGCAACAAGTATTTCTTTTAAATTTAGGACATTTATTACATACTTTTGAGGCTGTTTTTCTAAAAGAGTACATATATGTTCTTCTTTAATTTTGATATGTTTTTATTACTTTAGAATTATATACTAATATACTTCTATTATTTATTTCTCTTAGTATTGTTTGATAAGAATAACCTAAAAATTTCAGATATCTCAGTGATTGTTTTTCCCTTCTCTCAAATACACATCTATTTTAATCCTTTGTTCTTGTTTTTAATTGCATTACACTCTCCTACCAATTTTATTCATTTCTAATTTAAAATTTTTGTGCATTTGCTATTTACATTTTGACTATTTTTAATAGCTTTTTAACACCGCAATTTTAAAATTATTATTCTAGGTTGTATCAATTTTTATTAAAACGAAAAAAATTTTTAAACATACTTAAAACTAGTATTTTTACTACATTTATCTCTATTTTTTGTTTTTATGAATTTAATACTTTACATTGCCCTATAGAAAATTCAATAGAGAAAAATTTACTGTATGTAGCATTAGAAAATGCTAAAAAGCGAATATAGAAGTAACAATATGTGAAAAACATTGTATAATTATATAAATTCAGGATTATTTTTAAATATAAATAAATTATATCTGCTGTATAATAAAAAGATAAATTGATAAAATCAAAAGAAAAGGTATAAGAAAAAGGTGGAAGAAGTATAGAGAAAAAGAGGAGAATAGATAAATAGACAAGAAGAAATAGGACATTGGGAAATGGATAAAGTGGTAGGGAAAAGGGATATGCTACCTTGTTTATTGGTATTAACGGAAAGAAAAAGTTGATTACAAATAATAAGAAAAATTAAAAATAAAACTATGATAGAAGTAGTAAAATCAGTGAAAGAAATAATAAAAAGTTATCCAAAAGCAATAAAAACAATAACAAGTGATAATGGGAGTGAATTTATGGACGCTGAAAGTATAGAGCAAAAAGGAATAAAAGTATTTTTTTATGCCCTAGTAGTTATTGTTCGGGAGAGAGAGGAAGCAATAAAAGAAATAGAAGATTGGATGAACAATTATCCTAGAAAGTTATTTAATGGAAAAAGTTCAAATGAAATATATAAAAATATATTTCATAAAAAGTATGATCACTTTAAGTTGTAATTTAAAAATGTAGATAAACAAGTATTTGACAAAGTGAAAAATATAGTATACTAATCGAGTACTTTTTAAAGTGGTCGCATAGCTCAGTTGGGGAGAGCACCTGCCTTACAAGCAGGGGGTCACTGGTTCGAGCCCAGTTGTGACCACCATTATTTTGGAGGTGTAGCTCAGTTGGTTAGAGTGCCTGCCTGTCACGCAGGATGTCGCGAGTTCGAGTCCTCGTCACTTCCGCCATATATGCCCAGATAGCTCAGTCGGTAGAGCAAGGGACTGAAAATCCCTGTGTCCGTGGTTCTGATTCCGCGTCTGGGCACCATTCAAAAAGAGTGATTAAGTAAAATTTTAAAACAATTTATTTAATCATATAGAATAAATAGTTCAGAAATGTATATTAATTTTAAATAATATTAGAACAATTTTATTTGAAGTTTTTCAATTATTTTAAAAATGATATTAAATAAAAGTTGAATTTATATTTGATATAATGTAAAAATGATATTTGAAATATAGCTAATGTAAATTATACAATAAAAGTTTTTGAATAAAATTGTGAAAGTGAGGGATAGTAATGTTGTATCCGTTAAAGTTTGAAAAAGTTTTTTATTGAAAAAAAGTATGGGTGGAAGAGAATTTGAGAAAAAGCTTTAAATATGACTTTACCAAAAAGATAAAAATATTGGAGAATCTTGGGAAGTATCAGCACATCCAAACGGGATGGAATTGAAGCTAATGAAAATTTGAAGGAAAAACTTTACAAGAAATTTTTAAATGAGTATAAAGAAAAATTAGTAGGAGAAAAAGTCTATAAAGAGTATGGAAATAGATTTCCTTTATTAATAAAATATTTAGATGTAAATGACAGACTTTCTATTCAAGTGCATCCAGATGACGAGGTTGCATTGAAAAAGCATAATGAATTGGGAAAAAGTGAATCTTGGTTTTATAATGGGAAGCTAGTAAAGATGCAAAAATTAATAATGGGAATGAAAAAGGAGTTACAAAGAAGAATTTTTAGAAAAACGGCAAAAATGATTTTTGGGACTTTTGAGGAGATAAGCGTAAAAAGGCGATTTAATTGATATAAATCCAGGAATGGTGCATGCAAGCCTTGAAGGAAGTGTACTTTTTGCAGAAATACAAGAAAATTCAGATATAACATATAGAATTTATGATTTTTGATAGAGTTGAAAACAGGAGAGAGAATTACATTTAAAAGAGGCAGCAGATGTAATTGATTTTGATGCAAGAGCTGTAGTTATAAATACGGATTTTTCTAATGATGAAAAATAGAAAAATATAATTAAGAAGAAATATTATTCAATAGATAAAATGAAAATTAATAAAAATTTGAAGATGTAAATGAAAAAGTATGATAATTTATTCAATTCTTAATGGAAAAGGAAAAAAATTGAATATACATTAAATAATGAGAAAAAGAAAGTTTTAATCCAAAAAGGAGAAACAGTATTAATTCCAGTTAGTATGGATGTTGAATTAATTGGAGAATTAGAAATTTTAAGAACAATAATTGAATAGAAAAAGTATATCATAATTAACGAAATATAAAAATAATAAAGGAAAGAAAAATGATATCAGTTGTAATAATGGCAGGGGGAAAAAGGAGAAAAGATTTTTGGCCGAAAAAGTAGAGTGAATATGCCAAAACAGTTTTTGACATTGACTGATGATGGAAAAATCTATGATACAGCATACGGTAGAAGATTGAAATCATTAGTAGAAATTGAAAAATATATATGTTGTAACAAATGAAAGTTATGAAAAAAATTAGTGCAGGAGCATATACCAAATTTGCCTAAAGAAAATATAATTTTAGAGCCTATGGCTAAAAATACTGCACCTTGTATTGGCTTGGCTGCAATGCATATAGCAAAAGAAAAATAAGGATGCAAAAATGATAGTGCTACCAGCAGATCATTTAGTTAAGTTTGAAGAATTGTTTATAGAAACTTTAAAAACAGCAATTGAAGTTGTTGAAAAAGGAGAAAATTTGGTAACTATTGGAATAACACCAAATTATCCGGAAACAGGTTATGGATATATAAAATTTAAAGAAAAGTTGGAAAGTGTAAAAATGTTTATGAGGTAGAAAGATTTGTAGAAAAACCCTAATTTTAGAAAAGGCGAAAAGAATATTTAGCTTCAGGTCAATATTTGTGGAATAGTGGAATGTTTGTTTGGAAAGTATCAACAATTTTAAATAATTTTTAAAAATATTTGCCCTGAGATATATAGTAGTTTAGAAAAATTGGAAAAATTGTAGGAACAGAGAATTATGAAAGAGAGCTTGAAAGCAGTGTTTAACAAAAATACCTTCAGAATCTATTGACTATGGAATAATGGAAAAAGCAACAAATATTTATGTTGTTCAGGGTAATTTTGGATGGGATGATGTTGGTAGTTGGTTGTCGCTTGAAAGAATTAACAAAACAAATCAAGATGGGAATGTTATTTCGGGAAATACAATAACAATAAAGACTAAAAATTCAATTATTCAAGCTCAAGATAAGTTGATTGCAACGGTAGGATTGGAAAATATAATAATAATTGACACGGAAGATGCGTTATTGATTTGTAATAAAGATAATACACAGGAAGTTAAAGAAATTATTAATAATTTAAAAATTTGTAATAGAGTAGAGTATTTGTAATTAATAAAATAAATGGGAAATAATGAATAGTTTTTATATAAAAAGTTAATAAAAATAGAGACTGTATCTAAAATCTTGAATATAAAAATTGAAGGTACAGTTTTTTAAAAATATATTTTTAATATTTGTAAAGTCTAGAGATATAAAAACAGATATAACTTAGAGTTTGTGAAATTTTTAAATATTTTTAAAAATTATAAATTGTAAAAATAGTATCTTATTTTGATAAAAATGTACAAATAAATTGAGAATATGCTTAAAAATAATTTTTTTATATTTATAAATATTATATATTTAAAAATAGTTGATTTTTATAAAATTTTTTTATAAACATAAAATTAGTTGTTTTTATTAAAATATGAATATTACAGAATATTAAATAAAAATTATCAAAAATTTATAAAGAACATATATCTCCAAATTGTTTTAATTTTTTATGATTAGTTTGTTGGTATATGTTCTTTTTACATATGTTATTCTTTTACTAAATATTTTTATAAAATAGTATCGTTATATTAAATAGGTACACTATAAAAAGTTAATAAATTATTCTTTTGTTAAATTTATTCCTTACTCCCTCTTATTTTTCTACTGTTCAATATATCCAAAAATCACTCAAAAATAAAGACTTTTTGTTTGTTGAGTGATGGTAAATTTATTTAAATTAAACTTATTTTTAGATTTTTACTCAAACCTAATTCCATGTTAATAAATTCTATCGATTACATAACTGTTCACATATTTTTCTCATATAAATAATATTGCTAAAAATAAACTTTACTTGATCATAATCATCTTTAAGTTCTAAGTCATGTATAACATCTCCACTAAGTTCATTTAATTTATCTTCTGATAAAAAGTTCAATACAATCAGCATCCTTTAAAATCTAAAAGAAGACAAATTATGTGCAAGTTTATTCCTCATTTTTATTAATATAGAATATTTCACGTCATGCTTTAAGTCTTTCTGTATTGAAGAATCTATTTCGAAATCAAAATCCCTCCCAAACCATTTGAAATAGCAATATTTATTATCTGATTTATCGTCAGTTCATCAAAATCGTTTGGTTTAAATCTATAATTATCCAAACATAACACTTCATCCGAATACTTAATATACAGATTTTTATTTACTAGTCCACCACAATAAAAATATAATCTATTTCTATCATTAACATTTAATTCATTCAACTTATCATTAAAATATTCTTTAACTCAAATTTATCAAACTCGTACATGAATCTATATATAACAATAGCTTTAATTTTTTTCTTCAGATATTACCAAATCATCCATATTAACAGCCTTTCAACAATTCATTTATAATTTTAACTCTCTTATTTACATTACTTGTTGTGGCTTTTGACTTTTTCAAATGTTTTTCCATTTCTTCATCTTGAATTATTGTATCAATTTTTAGATATTAAATCTTCCCAACTTATGAAAAATGGAATACAAGCATCTATTAGATAATCTTTATTAGGATTATCTTGAAATAGTTTTCATTAATTCTATTGTATTATTTAAAAGTTTTTCTATATCACTTTTTCTCAAAAATTTGCTCTGAAAAGACTGCAGTACATCATCAATCATTTGCTTTGGTCTAGAATTATAATTATCCACAATACATAAGTCTAACCTAGTATTATAAAAATGCAATACTTCTATAAAATCTTCCATAATCATTAAAGCGTTTGATATCATTTTCAGAAAATTTTTAGATATTCTTCATTTTATACTTTCTTTTTCACCAATCCATTCATTAATAAATTTATCAACTATCTGCGTAACTTCAGAGTGATAAATTGCCTTTCTGATTTCATTTACTTTTAAGTGGTTCCGCACCTTTATTTAATCTTGCAAATATATCATACTTTGTTTCTGCTGGTGAATTAGAAGTTATTACATAAATATCTAAAATTGACGATAACACTTGATTTACTTTTTCTCCATACTTATCATATATTTCTCAAAAATTTTTACTATCATAAAAGATCACTATAGTATTCCAGATATTTTTATCTAATTTAAGTTCATTATTTATAAATTTTTAATCGTCGTCAATCTTTGCTTTCCATCTACTACTTCATATCTTTTCCTTCTAAAAATATCAATTCCAGGAATCTCAACAACATATATAGGCGGTATCATTATTTCCATAAAAAGTGATTCAATAAACGATATTTGTTTTTGAAATATGCCACACTTCATTCCTTTGATAATCAGGATCTAATATTAAATCTCCATTTCTTATCTTCTGATAAATTTCTGTGATTGACCAAGTTTGTTTTACTATCTTAGTTTTATCTAGCATCTTTCTTTTTATTATCAAATTCATCTTCGTTTATTTCTTTTTCATCATCTATTATGTTATCCGCAAATTGTGCATCATATTTCAAATCATCTAAATCCATTTTTAATATCCTTTCTATTATTTCATATTAATTATTTCCTTAATTTTTACCTTTTCTTCTAATTCTAAACTCATTATATATGTTTCCCATAAATTTCCAATCTGGAATATATCCTTCAGATGAAAAATTCTTTTTTATCAAATATTACTTCCTTCGCTTGTTCGTTTAATCGGTAATTTAATTATAATTTTTACTATCACCAACTCTACATTGTCTACCATAACTCCACTTATAATTTTCAGAAAAATTAATTATACTCGTAATAAATAAACCTATTTTATCATTCATTATAAAGTGGAGTTAGTACATTAACATCACTAGTTGCACAAAAATTTTTCTCGTTGATAAAATGCAGTACATCCAACTTTACCTGTAATAATACAATTTCCTTTAAAATCAGCCTTTAAATTGATTCTTTTGAGAAATGCCATTGTTTGTTGCTGATGCTGAAATATAAGGTGTTTCCCCTATTTCATATTCATCAGAATAATAATATTTTCCTGCTTTAATTTCAAATAATCTGTCGAGGTAAAATTCTTGCCAATCATTAGTATTAATCACCAATATATTCACTCTCCTTTATTAAATAAGCATAATAATTTCTTATTGTCTTCTGAAATATCAATTCATTCAAAAAGAATAATCCGTCTTCATGTGCTGCACAACCATTCATCTTTATAAATAACTTTTTAATGCCGACTTTCCATCTATAACTTTTTCTTTCTCTATATAATTCAATCCATTCTTTTTCAATAATCGTCCACAAGCTCTTGCCTGTATTAACATCTACTTGTTCTATTCTTCCTAAATTTTTTCTCTTTCTAAATCCATCATCTTTATAATAGCCAAAAATGTATCAGGATTTGAAATATCAGAATGTTTCTTTCCTACTTTAAAAACCATACAACAAGCAGAAGCACTTGCACCTGGATAAAAACTTCATTAGGAAGCGTAAATACAGCGTCTAATGTATTCTCTCTAAAAATTTCTTTCTTTATTTTCCCTATTTCTCCAATAGTTCCCATCGCACACGCTACAGGTAAAAGAACAGCTAATGTTGCAGAGATATTAACTTCATTTAATACATCCATTATATATTTCACAAAAATATAATCCCTTGGATGGATCTTCTTTTTTATCTTTAGCCCATGTGTATTCTTCTGGCATATGTTTCCTTTGTGCATTATATGGTGGATTCATCAGAATTACATTTGGTCTTTTTCTTGAATTATTTCTTTAAAATCAAAACAGCTTTCCCTGTCTTATATTAGAATTACCATCAGAATGAATAAGCATATTAGTTGTAGCTAAGCTCATATATATTTTCATCAAATTCAATTCCATGTATTTGTCCCGTTTTAATCTTTTCTTGTTCATTAGCAGTTGAGCAATCATCAAGTGCTTGTGTCATAGCTCTAACAAGAAATGATCCACTTCCGCAGCATGGGTCTAAAATTATAGATCTCTTATTTACGCTGACTATCTTAGCCATAAAATCTGTTATATGATCTGGTGTGAAGGCTTGGTTTTTATCTGACTTTCCCACATATTTATTAAATGTAACAAAGAATAAATTCAGTAAATCTTGACCAGATGTACTCTTATCATTTATAAATGGTAATATTGTATCTTCAATTGATAATAGAATTTCTCTAAAATCTTCAATTCTTAATATTCTTACATCCTGAGATTCGAGTACATTTTTATTTAATAGTGCTAATTTTTCAGCTTTTTCCATACTACCATTCAAAAGAGTTTCAAGAACTTCTTTTTATTCTAGTTCTTATTTGTGCTGTAGTTAATGTTTTTGTTTTATAATCAACATTATTTTTAATGCAAGTAAACATGTACCCACAAATTGGCTTCTCAATTTTTCTGATATACCATGTTTATGCAGTAGCTCATTTAATTTATAAGTGTTCTGCATAACTTTTTCTTTATCATTCACTTTAGAAGTATATAAATCAACATACTCATCTATACTTTTCAATGCTGTTTCTTTAGATAACCAATCTGCTTCAGAGACAACCCTCTCCAAACTTTTAATTCTATCATCAGAAGTATTTACCAATATTGCAATCACCTTATTGTTATTTAAGCTTTTCTCATATTTTACATATGCTGACAACTGATCTTCATCACTTTTTGTAAAGTTTACTTTTGTTTCTATAAGTACAGAAACATTATCTTTGACAAACCTTAAATCTAACTTTTCAAATTTTTCTACCTTGTTTATTTGAAATAGGATAAATTCCAAATGTTTTTCTTTAAATGCTTTTTGGATAACTAAATTCATCGTTTTCCATATTCGCTGTTAGGTATTCTCGACCTACTATTGAAATCATATCTGCTCTTATCATAAAAATCTCCTATCAAATTTTTTCATCTATTATTAAATTTATTTTTTTCTATCTATCTTTTCCATAATTTAAATCTATTGCCTCTTATATCCCTATATAATTCTTCATTATCCATAAGAAAACTCAAAATATATCTGGAGGTTATGTACTTCGAATTCGCGAATATAAATTACTATTTTTCTCAATTTTAATAACTTTATTTTAACAATAAAATTATATTTTTATAAACTTCAGAACTCAGATTATTTATTTTATCTTCAACATATTTAAGGTTTGAGTTTGATAGATTTATAAATTTTTCAAAGCCACTTTAACTTTTGCTTTTACAATTAAATTTATTAACTTTCCAATCTCTTCTTAGAGACATGTTCTCTTTTAGCTCTTTTTATTATTCATTTCTTAATTTAAAATGCTCCCCTTTTTCTTTTTGTTCTATATTCTGCAATATAAAACATTATAACATATTCACTTATTTTTCATCCTTAAAATTAATGTAAATTTCAACTCAAAAGTGTCATACTTTTTATGAAATATATTTTTTTACTTTTTCATATATTTCATTTGAGCTTTTTTTCCATTAAATAATTTCCTAGGATAATTGTTCATCCAATCTTCTATTTCTTTTATTCTTCCTCTGTTATATCCCCTATGTCCACTCCTTTAGGTATATGGCGTCTTATTAATTTATTATTATTTTTCATTACTTCCTCTTTCTCCCGAACTGTTATGAGACAATAGATATGTAACAAAAATACAAAAAGAAAGGTTTCTGATATAATAAAAGTTACGACACTAATTACGAAGGAGAAACCTTTCTATAAAAAGTATAATAGAAAAAGCTAAATTTTGCAAAACGAGTAGTTGAATATGCGATAAAAGAGAATAATAATGCTAAAGTAACAAAAAGATATCAAACAATAAGACAACAAGTAAAACGTTGGAGAGATAAGTGCGACGGAACAGTTAAGTCATTAATGTATAAAAGTAAACGACTAAAAAGTCATCTAAATCAATATACAGAGCAAGAAATAGAGCTAATAATGAGAAAATATAAAAAAATATGGATTTGAAGGAATGACAGAGGTTTATGTTCAAGCACAAAAGAGGGATATAGTAGAAGTTATGACTCAATGTGCAAAAAAATATAGCAAATAAGAGATAATAAAGTTGTAGTTAAAAAAAATATAAGTCAAAACCAAATGTTGAAAAAGCAAAATATCCAGGAGAAAAAAAGTTCAAATTGATATAAAATATACACCGAAAAGAATCCATAAAATTTGGACTAAAAAGACAAAATTATTATGAAATAACAGCGATAGATGAATATACAAGGAAACGAGTTTTGGCAGTAATAGATGAGAAAAGTACATATCAAACGGCAAAATTTTTAGACACGTTGGAAGAAGAAATTAAAAATAGTTCAAACAGATAATGGGCGAGAATTTACAAATTCGACGGAAGAAAAGTTAATAGCATTTGAACTAAAAATTAAAGGAAAGCGAAGATAAAATATAAGAAGATGTGTGTATTCACTGTGGCAAAAATGGAATAGTAGAGAGAAGTCATAGATTAGATAGTAAATTTTATGAAAATAAGCGATTTTATAGTTTGAAAGTATTAAAGAGAGTAGTGAAGGAATATTATAGTAGATATAATAATATATCAAGAAAAGTATTGGGATTTAAAAATCCAAATCAAATGTTAGAAGAATTTAAAAAGTAACGGATTAAACAGAGCATAATTTTTTATATTTTTGTGTCACATATCATTGACATCTGAAGAAATTAGAATTAATAAATTTAGTAAAAACAATAGATAAAGAAGTTAAGTCTACATTTAAAGATATAAATATTAATGATGTTGATATATTACAAAAGTGCTAGAGGTTTTCAGTATACATCATATATGTTTAAAAATATGACAAAAGATATTACGCATAGCATGTCAAGACAAGGGTATTGTCCTGAGAACCCTCTTATAGAGTCATTTTGGGGTATTTTTAAATCAGAATGTTATTACAATAAGTTAAATAAAGATAAGTTTAGAACTAAAGAAGAAGCAATTAAAGAATATATAGAATTTTATAATAAAGTTAGAGTAAATTTAAAAAGGAACTACACTTTATCAAATAAGATGTAATTCCTTAAATTATTGATTTTAAATTTCGTGTCCAGTTTGTTGATATATGTTCTAACTATCGTTTTTCACTTCCACTATATTTTTTGAGACTTATATAAGCTACCTTATATGAAAATAAAAATACAACTAACTTATGATCTTAAAATAAAAATATTTACATTTCCATATAATATCAAACGTAAAATTCCTATTATTATCATATGTGCTGGATAATAAATATAAAATCCCCATTTCATACTTTTTATTTTTTACCTACTTTACCATTATATAAGCCTAATATAGGTAAACTCAAGAGAGTACATAACTGTAAAAATAGCGTATGTCTTATCTATAAATATGAAATATACTATAATATAAATTCCAACGAAGATAATATAGTCTAATATTTGCTTTTTAAAATTATCTCTATGTATATATAAGAAAAAGGTAATATACAAGCAATACATGACCAATCTGCAGGAAAACTAAGTAAATTTACTAATAAAATAAGTAATAAGCTAGGTAAAAAGATAGCTTATACTTAGTTAAAATGTATATTAAGGTAGCACCTAGGGTTAAAGACCACATCACGCTGGTTTGATTAAATATACCTCCACTAAAAAGGTATAGGATTTAACCCAAAACAAAAAGTAAATGCAAAATGTGAAATAAAAGGCAAATATAAATAATCTTAATATATATTTTTAGAATTTTTAGTATAGTACGAACCTTCAGCTATAAAATACCACATAATAGGTGCAGTTAGTCTTCCTATAGCGTGCAAAAATAGAATATACCACTCTTTTTGTAAACCTGGAAACAAAAAGCCATGCAAGATGATCTACTGTCATAGCTATTATAGCTATTATTTTTACAGTAGACGCATCTAAACCTTCTTTTTACATAATAAAACATATTATCTACCTCATAATAAAATTTAAATTTAATTTATATTATTATTAAAAATTTTTTTATGGAATTGTGCAGTATACAGTATAAACTTTATATTCAGCTATATTTCAAGATACTTTTTTTATATACTTTTCAGTATATAAATTTTTCCACTTTTTATAATTTTTTTCCGAAGTTCCGGCATCTACTACTGTACCACCACTATCTTCACCTTTAAAGTCTTATATCAATTATGTAATCAGCTATTTTAATAACATTTAGATTATGCTCTATTACTATAACTGTATTTTTCTTTTGTATAATTGGTATATGTTCTTTTCATATTTATATTATTCTTTTGGTAAATATTTTTATAAAAATAGTATTATTGTATAAAACTAAGCATGATACAAAATTAATAAATAAAAGATTTTATCAATTTTATCCCTACTCCCACTCGATCGTAGCAGCAGGTTTTGATGAAAATGTCATACACAATTCTATTAATTCCATTTTACATTGTTTATAATTTTATTGGCTACATCACCCTAAAAAAATTCATACGGAAGTTTTGACCAAGTGGCAGTCATAAAGTCAATAGTATTTACTGAACGGATTGCAGCCACATATTCGTATGTTCTTTGATCTCCCATAACTCCCTACCGTTTTTTTACCGGCAATAAAGTAACAAATGCTTGATCTACTTTTACCATATAAATCGTTAGCGATTAATTCGTTAATGAAAATGTCGTCAGCTTCTTGTAAAATTCTAACTTTTTCAGCAGTAACTTCTCCAATTACTCTAATTCCAAGTCCTCGACCCGGAATGGATGTCTATTTATAATTTCGTCAGGTAATCCCAATTCTTTTCCAACTTTTCTAACTTCATCTTTAAATAATTCTTTTAAAGGCTCTAATAATTCAAACTGTAAATCTTCTGGTAATCCTCCAACATTGTGGTGTGATTTGATTGTATGTGAAGGCCTTGATTGACTGAGATTCAATAACATCAGGGTAAATTGTCCCTTGTGCTAAGAATTTTGCTCCTTCTTGCCCTTTTAATTTTCTAATTTCTTCATTGAATACTTCTATAAATTCGTGACCAATTATTTTTCGTTTAGCTTCAGGCTCGTCAACACCTTTTTAATTTGTTTAAAAATCTGTCTTTAGCATCAACAAAGACAACATTTAAGTCAAAAGTGGTAGTATTCTAATACTTTCTTACCTTCATCTTTTTCTTAAAAGCCCTGTATCTACAAACATACAAGTCAACTGTTTTTCCAATGGTATTGTTAATAAGAACGGCAGCAACAGAAGAGTCAACCCTCCAGAAAGTGCTAATAAAACATGCTCCGTCCTTAACAATATTTTTTTAATTTCTTTCGTTTTTTTCTTCAATGAAACTTGTAATTTTTCCAGTTTTTCTAATTTACAAATGTTAAATACAAAAATTTTCAATAATTTCTGTTCCACATTCTGAGTGAACAACTTCTGGGTGAAACTGTAAAGCGTAAATTCCTTTTATTATTAGTGATTGCAGCGATTGAAGAGTCAGTTTTTGCTACAATTTCAAATCCAACAGGTAATTGAGTAATGTGATCGTTATGACTCATCCAAATATTAGATGAATATCTTTGAATAACGGACAAGTTGTGTCGCTTACTTCAAGTATAGCTTTTTCAAATTCTCTTGAGTCAGCTTTTTTTCTACTTTTCCTCCGTTTAAATGAGTAATTAATTGCATTCCGTAGCAAATACCCTAAGATAGGAAGTCCCTAAATCAAATACAGCTTTATCAACAGTTGAGCGCCTTCTTCGTATACTGAGCTGGATCACCAGACAAAATAATACCTCTAACTTTATCTTCTCCAGATTTAATTTTTCAATGTCAATTAATGGCACACTTTCACAATAAACTTCCATTTCTCTAATTCTTCTCGCAATTAATTGCGTATATTGAGACCCAAAGTCAATAATAATAATCTTTTGTTCTTTCACATTACACCTCTATCTATAAAAATTTTTATTTTTTAATTTAATTATGTAAATTATACATAATTTTAAGCTATAAATCAATAAAAATCCTTTTTATAGAATTGTAAAATTTGTTATAATAAAATAAATGAAAAGTAAAGGAATAAAAAAATGGAGAAAAATACTTTTGAAAGTTTTGATAAAAAAACAAATACCTTATTTGTATTTTTAAATCAAAAAAATAGTAGAAAAAGGAAAAAGAAAAATGTGATAATATTTTCATGGAATGGTAGAACCTGTTTACAGATATATAAACTTTGGAGAATATTTGGCAGAAAATGGCTATAACACTTTTGTTATGGAAATTAGAGGGCATGGAGAGTTAAGGACTGGAGAATACGGAGATTTCGGGAAAAAGGGAATAAAAATGTGTTTGATGATATTGATATGTTTTTCAAAAATTTGATTAATACAAGTCAAGTAAGTAGGGAAAACACTGTAATTTTTGGACATAGTATGGGTTCGCTTATTGCGACAGAACTTGCAATAAAAAAACAGTTTAAGTATTTGATTTTTATCTGGATTTCCACTTATAGGAAAAGTAAAAAGCCAGATTTGGATATTTTGTGACATTGTTTGAAAGAATACTTTATTTTCCTAAAAAAATCAATTTTTAATTTTACAATTTAGAAAAATATAAAAAAATATTTTACAAAAACTTGATGAAAATAACGCCAGTTGGCTAACACGTGATCTTGAGGAAGCTAAAAAAATTTAAAGAAGATGAAAATTGTGGATATTCGGTGACACCTAAATTTTATAGTGGAATATTTAAAATGATGTTATTTATAAATAAAAAAATTATAAAAAAATTGAATGAGAATATACATATTTTTAAATATTTATGGGACAGAAGATAAAGTTGTAAATGTTAAATTACTTAATAAAATATTTAAAAAAATTGAGGAAAAACGAAGAACTATAACAATATTTGAAAATGAAAATGGGAGACATGAGTCGTTAAATGAAATTAATAAAAATCAAATTTATGAGGAAATTTTGGATTGGTTAAATAAATCAGATTTATAAAAAAATGTAAAAAGGAATAAAAATGAGTGAAATAAAAAGTGAAACTATATATTTTTGATAATGCGGCAACTACAAAACCGTTACCAAAAAGTAATTGAAGAAGTGACAAAGTCGTATACGGAAAGCTATGGAAATCTATCTTCAACTCACAGAATGGGTCAAAAGTGAAAGGAATTTTAGAGAAAACGAGAGGAATTGTAGCTCGTCATTTTGGTGTTGAAAAATAGTGAAATAATATTTACTTCAGGTGGGGCAGAAGGAAATAACTTGATTTTTAAAAAGGGGCGAGTAATTTTTATAGAGAAAAAGGAAATCATATAATTACGAGTAAAATTGAGCATCCAACAGTGTTAGATACATGTCAACAACTTGAAAAAGAGGGATTTCAGTGACATATCTTGATGTGACAGAAGATGGAGTGATTGACTTAGAGCAATTAAAAAGAAATTACGGATGAAACAATACTTGTATCTATAATGTATGCAAACAATGAAACTGGTGTAGTTCAACCTATAAAAGAGATTGGAGAAATATTAAAAAAACAAAAAAATATTTTTATTTCATACGGATGCAGTTCAAGCGATAGGAAAACAAGAGATAAATATTAAAGAATTGAATATAGGAGCATTGACAGCGACAGCACATAAATTTTATGGATTAAAAGGGGCTGGCTCTATATTTTTAGATAAAATTTTTTCTAAAAAGAGATATTTGGAGGAGTCAAGAAAGAAATCGTAGAGCAGGAACAGAAAATGTGAACGGCATTTTAGCTTTTAGGTGTGGCACTTGAAGAAATTTCAAAAAAATATGGAAGAAACGATGAAAAGTGAAAAAGAATTACTTTCGTATTTGGAAAAAGAGTGAAAACTGAGATTGAAGATGTAAAAATTAATGGAGAATTAGTACAAAAGAATAGGAAATGTTGCGAGTATCACTTTAAAAAAAGGTGCGATATTCAAACTATGTTAATTGGACTTGATATGAGAAATATTTGTGTGAGTGGAGGTTCGGCTTGTATGTCTGGAGCTCAAGAAGATTCACATGTATTAAAAGCGATGGGCTTAGATGAGAATGATTTGAAAAGTACATTAAGAGTAAGTTTAGGCAGATATAACACAGTAGAAGAAGTTGATTATTTTGTAGAAAAGCTAAAAAGAAATAGTTGAAATTGAGAGAAAAATTAGAAAGCATTAAAGATTATTAATTTTAGGAGGAACGATTGTGGGAATAAAAAGCAATTTTTATGGATATGGATGGTACTTTTATTAAGAAGTGATCGGACTTTTATCTGAAAAATTAAAACAGAAGTCTAAAAAGAATTGAGTGATAAAGGGATAAAAATATGTATTGCTACAGGAGAATGTTTAAAAGCTCAAAAATATATATAGATTATATTGAAGTTGTGAAGGAACCAACAATACATTATAATGGCGGAATGATAGTAGACCCTAATACAGGAGAAATTTTATATGAAAAAGCCATAAATCCGGAATTAGTAAAAATAATAGATATATCACGACAAAGTAAAGTTCATTTGAATTTATATTACGAAGATGAAATGTATATAGATAGTGAAAGTGAAGAAGGACTTGCGTATGCAAAAATCTAAAGTACCCTTTATATTGTAGAAAATTTTTGAAAATTATAAGGGGAAAACTTCAACAAAAAGGATTGTTTATAGGTGAAAAATACAAGGTTGGTTGAGTTAAAAAGAGTTGGAAGAAAAATAGATGAGTTGAATTATGTTTTTTTCCAAGTCCTTCATATTTAGAAGTATTGCCTAAAGGATCAAATAAAAGGTCTTGGAGTGTTAGAAATGTTAAAAAAAGGTTTAATTTAACTACGGAAGAAGAATGGCTTTTTGGAGATCAGTGGAATGATTTGGAAATGTTAAAAATTGTAAAATACGGATATTTAATGGGAAATGCTGATGAAAAAAATTAAAAGAAAAATTTTCACATGATAGAATAACATTAACAAATGATGAAGATGGAATTTTATACATATTAAAACAAATATTTTGAATAATAATTTTAATTAGTTTAATTTAATGAAATGAGGAGGTGATGAAAAATGGAAAAATAAATTTATACATTTAAAATTACAAACTGAATATTCATTACTTGAAGGTGTTGGGAAAAATAGAAGAATATATTAAAAAGCTAAAGAAATTGGACTTGATACTTTAGCGATAACAGATACTGCTATGTTTGGTGTAATTGAATTTTTATAAAAATGCAAAAAAAGAAAATATAAAGCCTATAATTGGATTGACAGTATATTTAGATGGACTTGCTCAGAAGGCGAGTATTCGTTGACACTAATTGCAAAAATCAAACTGGCTACAAAAATTTATCAAAACTTTCATCACTTTCATATAGTCGTTTTTAGTAGACGAAGAAATAAAATAAAATATGAAGAATTAACGGAGTTTTTCGGATGGATTATTTGTTTTTATCTGGAGGAATTTATAGTGAAAGTGTCCAAAAGTTTGATTGACTATAAATATGCTGAAGTCTAAAAATCATTAAAAAAACTAATGATAGATTTTTGGAGAAAATTTTTTATGTTGAAATACCGAGTTCTAAAAAAATTAAATAATATAAGAGAGTTTTTAATTGAGATAATTCAAGACTTGGGAAGTCTAATTATTTGTTTACCAATGATGTTTGTTATTGTAATGAAGATGAAGCTGATATTGCAAAAAAATAGTGAAATCAATAAAAGAAGGAAATAAAATTGTCATTTTGACTCAAAAAGAAAAAAAGAGTATACGGACTTGTATTTAAAAATACGATGAAATAAAAGCAGACATTTGTAGAATATGGGGATGAATTTTTTGAAACAGGAATAAAAATATTGAATTTATAGTAAAATAATAGTCAGGTTGATTTTAATTTTGATGAGTTTAAATTTTCCTAAATATGATCTGCCAGAAGGAGTAACGGAAAAGAGTATTTACGAAAAATTGTATATAGTGGATTAAATAAAAATATGAAAAATAAATTATCTCAAAAAAAGTTATAGATAGAATAGAGTATGAGTTAAAAATTATAAAATGATATGGGATATAATGGTTATTTCATAATAGTTTGGGATTTTATAAAATTTGCAAGAGAAAAACGGTGTTTATGTAGGATCTGGAAGAGGATCGGCTGCCGGAAGTTTAGTTTCTTACGCTTTAAATATAACGGAAATAGATCCTATTGAATATAATCTTATTTTTGAAAGATTTTTAAATCCGGAAAGAATTTCAATGCCAGATATTGATATAGATTTTGATCAGGAGCAAAGAGAAATTGTAATTGATTATGTTTTAAAAATACGGAAAAAGAACATGTTGCACATATTATAACTTTTGGAACTTTAAAAGCTAGAGCGGCACTCGTGATGTCGGAAGAGTTTTAGGCATAGATTTGAAAAAGTAGATGTTGTCGCAAAATTAATTCCTCATAATATGGAATTGCAAGAAGGTATTAAAACGATAGAAAGTTTTGAAGAATTATATAATCACGATGACGAGATAAAAATATGATTGATTATTCAAAACGGATAGAGGGAAAAGTGAGACACGCCTCAGTTCATGCTGCAGGACTTGTAATTTCAAAGGAAAAATTAGATGAGGAGATTCCGTTATATTCGGACGGCAAAATGTCTATGGTTTCTACGCAATACCAAATGAAAGAGTTGGAAGATTTAGGCGTTTTTAAAAATAGACTTTCTGGGATTGAAAAACTTAACTGTATTACGAAAAACAATAGAAAATATTGATCGAGAGAAAAATATCATTAAATGAAATTAATTTGAATGATAAAAAAAGACATACGAATTGTTGACAAAAAGCTGATACACTTGGTGTTTTTCAGTGTGAATCTTTTTGGAATTAGAAATTTAATGAAAAAGTAAGAATAGAGAAATTTGAAGATGTAATTGCGCTTCCTGCACTTTTATAGACCGGGCCTTTTAAGAAGTGGAATGGTGGACGATTTTATTGCGGCAAAAATACGAGTGCAAAAATAAAATATCCAGATGATTCATTGAAAGATATTTTGGAAGAAACTTACGGTGTAATTTTTATATCAAGAGCAAGTAATGAAAATAGTAAAATGAAATGGCAGACTATTCATTAGGAGAAGAGATGAATTACGGCGAGCGATAGGGAAAAAATCCCAGAAATTATTGAGAAAAATCGAGAAAAATTTGTTACGAAAGCTACATCAAAAGGAGTGAAAGCTGAAAAAGCAAATTACATTTACAATTTAATTGATAAGTTTGGAGGATATGGATTTAATAAATCACATTCTGCGGCATATGCGTTAATTGTATATTGGACAGCCTATTTCAAAGCAAATTATACGCTAGAATTTTTGCGGCATTAATGACTACAGAAATGTATAATATTGATAAACTTTCAGTTATAATAAATGAAGTCTAGAGAGAAAAATAGAGATTTTTAGTTCCAGATGTTAATTTTTCATCATATGAATTTACGGTAGAAGATGGAAAAATTCGTTTTGGAATGACAGCAATAAAAGGTGTGGGGATAAATTTTGTAGAAGATTTAATAAATGTAAGAAATGAAAAAGAATTTAAAAATATGACGATTTTGTTTATAGGATGAAACAAAAAGGGCTTAACAAGAAAAAACTTAGAATCGCTAATTTTATCAGGAAGTTTAGATGGAATGCGTGGGAATAGAAAAGAAAAAAATTTGAAAGTATTGATAAAAATTTTTGGAATGGGCAGCGAAAAAAAGTATATAGCAGATGAAGCTATAGAACTGATGTTATTTGGTGGAAAAATGAAACAGTTAATGATTTTTATTTAGAAAAATGGAAAGAGTTTTAGTCAAAAGTAAATTACTTAAAAATGAAAAAGAATATTTAGGATTTATGTGTCTAATCATCCGTTGAATACCAAAAAAGGATTTTTGGAAATAATAGAGCATTTAAAAATATCAGAACTTGATGATTGGAGAAATAGAAATAGAATTAAAAATATAACAACATAAAATTAATTGGTATAATAAAAAGATATAAAAATGATTACAAAAATGGAGATCCAATGACTAAATTTAATTTAGAGGATTTTACAGGTATGGTAGAAATAATATGTTTTCCTAAAAAGTTTTATTGAAAAAAGGGATATAAAATATTAGAAGATAAAAATTGTACTCATTGAAGGGAAAAATAGATCAAGATGGAAGCAAATATTCAATAATTTTTAAAATGATATAGTTGAGCTTGATGAAATTAATGAAAAGAAAGATTTGAAATTATATTTGTTAATAGATAATGAAAAGCCTTGAAAATACAGAAAATTAAAAGAAATTATACGAAAATATCGTGAGAAAAATCAAGTATATTTTGCAATAAGAAAAGAAAATAAGAATGAAGTTGTTAAATTTAATGGAAATGGAGTAAATTTATCTAAACAATTTTTAAGGAATTAGTAAAAATAATCGGAATAAATAAGGTTAAGATAATGTAAGGAGAAGTTATAATTATTTTTTTAAATATTTTACAAAAATGGGAGAAATTTTTCATAAATGTTTGAAAAAGATTGAGTGTGGTAGAATATAAAGTAAACGAAAATAGAAAATGGAAAAATTATGAAATCATAGGAGGAATGATGGATTTAAATGATATAAAAAGAATTGATGAAAAATTCTTAAAAAGAAGAAATGGCTGAAATAAAAGTTAGATACGGAAAAGTTAAATTAACTTTTAAAAAAATGCTGAAGCAGTATCAAATAAAGCTGAAACAACATCAGTAACTAAAGTTGAACAAAAAACCCCTGAAGTTCCAACTATAAATGAAGAAGTCGTAAAATCTCAAAATGTTGGAGAAATTAAATTGATTAAAACTGAGAAAAATATTGAAGTTTCAAAAGGAATGGTATTAGCGAAAATAAATACGATTGGCTTAGAAACGGATATAAAATCTCCAGTGAATGGTATTTTAAAAGAAATATTAGTTGTAGATAATTCGCCAGTAGATTATGGAAAATCTTTATTCGTAATAGAAATTAAGTAAGAATGGATAAAAATTAAAATATTGTTTTTAAAATAAATAAAAATGGGAGGAACAATGTTCAAAAATATTAATAGCAAATAGAGGAGAAATAGCTGTAAGAGTAATAAGAGCAGCTAGAGAAATGGGAATTGCTACAGTTGCTGTTTATTCGGAAGAGATGCGGAGTCATTGCATGTTAAATTAGCGGATGAAGAGTATGTATAGGCCTGCAAGTAGTACAGATTCTTATTTAAAAATTCCCAATATATTGTCAACAGCTTTAATTACAGGAGCTGATGCGATACATCCTGGATTTGGATTTTTATCAGAAAATGCTTCGTTTGCAAAAATTTGTGAGCAAAATGACATAACATTTATAGGACTCTAAACCAGAAGTAATTACGATGATGGAGATAAAGCGACAGCAAGAAAAACGGCTGAAAAAAATAAAGTTCCTATGACTAAAGGATCAGATGGAATTGTACCAGATATTGAAGAAGCTAAAAGAATAGCACAATGGATAACATATCCAGTTATTATTAAAGCCACAGCTGGTGGTGGAGGAAAAAGGAATGAGAATAGCTCATAATGAAAAAGAGTTAGTGGAAAAACTTTGTGGTAGCTCAAAAATGAAGAAAATCAAACTTTGGAAATCTGGATGTTTATATTGAGAAATATGTCGAAGAGCCAAGGCAGTTGAAATTCAAGTAATGGAGATAAATTTGGTAATGTTGTGCATTTAGGGTGAAAGAGATTGCACAATACAAAGAAGACATCAAAAATTAGTTGAAGAATCGCCATCAGTGGAATTGATAAAAACTAGAGAGAAAAATGGGTAAAGTTGCAGCACATTTAGCTAAAGGGATTGGATATGACAGTGTTGGAACATTAGAATTTTTAGTGGATAAAAAAATATGAATTTCTATTTTTATGGAAATGAATACAAGAATACAAGTAGAACATACAATTACGGAAGAGGTAACTGGTGTTGACTTAATTAAGGAACAAATAAGAGTCGCAGCTGGTAAAAATTAAGCTTACACAAAAAGATATTCAAATATCAGGACATGCAATTGAGTGTAGAATAAATGCTGAAGATTGTGATAATGGTTTCTTGCCATCAGTTGGAACACTTGAAACTTACTTGCCATCAGGAGGAATTGGAGGAGAGTGGACTCACATTCTTATCAAAATTATGAGATTCCGCCGTATTACGATTCAATGATTGCAAAATTAATAGTAAAAAGCTCCAACTAGGGAACAAGCAATTGCGAGAATGAAAAGAGCGTTAAAAGAATTTTAAAAATTGAAGGAGTTAGTACAACAATTCCATTTCATTTGAAAGTTTTTAGATAATGAATATTTTTAAAAAAAGGAATAGTTTATACAAACTTTATTGAAAGACATTTTAAAGAAGTTTTAGAAAAATAATTTTAAAAATATAATTAAATTATAGGAGGATAAAATATGAATGAATTAGGAAACATAAGTATATCATCAGAAGTGGTAGCGTCAATCGCGGAAACAGTAATTTCAGAAATTGAAGGAGTTTATAGTTTAGCTGGTTCAAATTCAAAAAAATGAAATTGTAAAATTCTTTCAAAATGTATCGTCATCAGGAAATAAAGGGATTGAAGTTGAAATAGGAGAAACAGAATGTACTTTAGATTTATATGTTGTAGCGAAATATGGACAGAAATTACCGGCATTAGCGGGAGAAATTCAAAAGAAAAGTAGTAGATGCAATTACTGATATGACAGGGTTAAAAAGTTCAAGAAGTGAATGTATTTATTCAAAAATAGTAAAAAGTTGAAGAAAAATCAAAAAGAAGTAGTAGAAGTTTGTCCTGTAATAGAGGATTAAAAGGAGTAAATTATGATAACGATATTAAGTTTTTAGCTAGATTTTCAATTATTGCAGGATTAATGGGAATTGTTTTTCAAGTGTATCAGATTTTTATTCCAAACGGCTTATTTACAACAAATGGACAACTTTGTTGATACGACTGATACAAAAATTATTATAATTATAGGACTTCTAGCTTTTAATTTATTTAATAATATTTTTACTTGCAACAATAAATAAAATTACAAAATATTCTCAAAATATTAAAAGTAAAAGTGGAGATTTGGAAGTTCCAATAAAAACAATAAAATGAAGTTGCAAAGGATTATTTAGTAAATCAAGATATTATAAAAAAATACTAAAGTTAAATCTTATTCTAAAGGTAGAGGAGTAGTGATTAAAGTCTATAGTTGATGCATATAATATGGAAAAATTTGAGTGGAAAAATTATCGGAAAATACAAGTTGAATTGAGTAATTATGTAGAAAGTTCAGTGGGAAATAACTGTTAAAAGAGTTCTATAAAAATTGAAAAAGTTTTAAATGAAACAAAAATTGAGAAAAATAATTGAAGATAAAAATGAGACAGAAGCTGTAATAATAAAAATCGACTCCTGAGAAAAATAGAAGAGGGAAATTAATGACACGTAGAGAAATAGAGAAGAAATATTTAAACTTTTTTTGAAAGAGAATTAATTGATAATAATATTGAAAAAGAATTGAAGAAGTAATAGAAGAAGAAAATATAACTAAAGATGATCAAATTGAATTTTTGAGAAATTATACAAAAATATAATAGAAAATGAAGAATTTTTAATTGAAAAAAATTAAAAGAAACATTAGAAGGATGGACTTATGAAAGATTAGGTACATTAGAAAAAGTGTTATTAAAATTTTTCATTTTATGAAAATAATTGTAGAAAAATAGGGTATGAAATAGCAATAAATGAAATTTTAGAAATTGCGAAAAATATGCTTATGATGATACAAAAGATTTTTTAAATGGAATTTTAGCAAAATTAGTAAAAAGATAGAATTAAACAATAACTTAAAAAAAGGATAAATAATGAAGAAATTTAATATGGCATATACGTTACTAATATTTTTAGTAGCATTTAATTTAAGATTAGGAATATCAAGTGTACTCCTATTCAAAATATAATACAAGAAAATCTTGTTTTATCAAATTTCCAAATAAGTCTTTTGACAGGAATCCCTGTAATTTGTATGGGGATTTTTTGCTTTCATTGTAGGAAAAGTTCAAAGAAAATTTGAATGGAGATGAGTATATTTTTATTTATTAATTTTATTAGGTGTGATGACACTAGGAAGATTTATTCCAAATAGCTTTATAACATTAATAGTATCTACATTTGGAATAGGATTTGCAATAGCGATAATCGGAACCCATTTTATCTGGAATTATAAAAAGAGTTTCCGGAACATTCAAGTATTTTTAATAGCAATTTATACTTTTGCTATGGGATTGGGGTCTTTAATTGTATCAAGTGTAACCAAAATAATTTCAGATAAAACAAATTGGAATATTGCTTTAGGAGTTTGGGCATTAATTTCATTAGCTGTGGCTGTTATTTGGAAAAATGTATATGGATAATACAAAAGATTCATCAGAAGAAAAAATATAAAAATTAATTGGAGTGACATTGATATTTGGAAAAATGACAATATTTTTTTCGGAGTCCAATCAGGAATTTTTTTATAGTATGTCTATGTATCTTGTTCCGTTTTTTTACAAAAATGTAAAAATTAATGAAAATCATTTAATTACATTGCTGACATTTTTTTGTAGGAGCACAAATGGTTGCAGGTTTTGTAATTCCAACTGCAATGCATAAAATTGGAACAATAAAAGGATGGGCGATATTTGCTACATGTTGTATAACTTTGGGACTTATGTTACCAATATTTTTGCAAAATAAATGTATTTTGGGCAATAGTTATAATTATATTTTTTAGCAATAGGGCTTGGAGGTTCGTTCCCCGATAGCGATGCTTATGCCACTTGATTATGCAGGGAATCCAGAAGAAGCTAAGTATAGTTTTCAGGAATTGTTCAGGCGTTTGGTTATATAATAGGTGGAATTGTGCCTATTATATTTGGAGTTATAATTGATAGTACAGGAAATTATATAAACTTATTTATTTCAATGACAATAGGTAGTATTTTATTAGTCTTAATTGGAATTAGTAAAAAGAACTAAATATAATTGACTAAAGATTAAAAATAATTATATAATAAATTAAATAATTATTAAAAGAAATACTCTACATAGTGGAGTATTTTTATAAAAGGGACAAAAGGGGGATTTATATGGCAGTAAGTACACTTAGTTGTAGTTATTTTTGGAGTAGAATCATATATTGTTGAGGTGGAAGTAGATGTTTCAAAATGGGCTACCAGTTTTAATATAGTTGGAATGGGAGACTTAGCAATTACAGAAAGTAAGGAAAGAATAAGAAGTTGCTTTTAAAAATATTGATTTAGTTTTTTTCCAGTGAAAAAGAGTTTTTAATTAACTTGTCACCAGCAGATATTAAAAAAAGAAAGGTAGCCATTTTGATTTGCCGATTTTTGTTGGAATACTTGCGAATATTGGGAAAATAACAAATATGGAAAAGCTAAGTAAATATTTGATTATGGGAGAAATTTCTTTAAATGGAAGTATAAAAAGATATAAAAGGTGCAATAAATGCTGCAATTTTTAGCAAAAAGAAAAATTTAGAGGGAATAATAGTTCCAAAAAGGAAATTATAGTGAGTCAAAACTTATAAAATGGACTGGATGTAGTACCGGTTAGTAATATTTCAGAAGTAATTGAATTTTTAAATGATGAAATTACAGGAAATAATTTAGTTGAAAAAAATATTTGAAAAAGAAAAACTCAAATATTGAAAGTGATAATTTAGATTTTTCAGAAGTTAAGGACAATTACTTGCAAAAAGGGCGATGGAAATAGCGGCAGCAGGAGGACATAACTTGTTTTTTTAATGGGTGATCCAGGATCTGGAAAAATCAATGATGGCAAAACGATTTAATACGATAATGCCAGACATGACGGACGAGGAAATTATAGAAACAACAAAAATTTATAGTGTGTCGGGAATGTTGTCAAAAGATAGTCCAATTGTAAACAAGCGTCCATTTAGAAGTCCGCATCATACTGCCACTCAAGTAGCATTAGTTGGTGGTGCAAATAGAGTTGAGGGAAATTACTTTGGCATTAAATGGAGTTTTTCTTAGATGAACTTGGAGAATTTGGAGTTAAAACGCTTGAAACTTTAAGACAACCGTTGGAAGATGGAAAAAGTTATCGTATCTCGTGCAAATGTCACTTATGAATACCCAGTAAAGTGTATTACGATAATGGCATCAAATCCAACACCTTCAGGATATTTTCCGGAAGATGAGATGTAAAGATAGTTTGAGGGATATAAAAAAATTATCAAAAAGATTTTTCTGGATCTATTTTTAGATAGAATTGATTTATATGTAGAAATGAAGCTGATTAAATAATGATGAAATTTTTGGTAATCATGAGGGAGAAACATCTAAAAAGTATAAAAAGTAGAGTTATGAAAGCAAGAAAAGTTCAATATGAAAGATATAAGCAATATAAGTTAAATAGTCAAATGACAAAAAGATTTAAAAAAAGTATTGTATTGTCACAAAAGAGATACAAGATATTATTGAAATTGCAATGAATCAAATGAAACTTTCTGTAAGAATGTATGATAAAAATTTTAAAAATTTCAAGGACTATTGCAGATATTGAGGGAAGTGAAAATATTAAAGAGGAGCATGTGTTGGAAGCGATTAAATTATAGGAAAAATGATTTTTACATGAGCTTAGTCGCTATTCGCTAAGAAGAAAACATGTGGCACGAAAAAAAGAGGCATTACTGCCTCAGTTTCAATTTTATTGAATAATCCATTTATTACACTGGAATTATACAACAAAAATATAAAAGTCAACAAAATATAAAAATTAAATAATAATTGAATTATAATTAAAATAATGATATACTAATTATAGTTTCTAAAGTTATCCAATGCTTTGGGAATGTTACATCTTGTAATAAGGAGGTGTAAAAATTGAATAATCCATTAAAAAAATAATAATTCTAATAGTGATCTACTTAATCATTTCACGCAATTTATATTAGAGTTGTTTTCATCGGTGTAAAAGCCGATGTTTTTTTATTTATTGATTTTTTCATAAAGATATTGTAGAGGGAGTGAAAAAAATTTTTGTAAAAATTAAAAAGGTCACTATACTCAGACAATGATTTTTACATAAGATCATTTGTTATTCGCTAAGGAGAAAACATGTGGCACGGAACAGAAAAAGGGAGGAAAAACGAGAAAGAAAAACCTGTGTAAGTAACTATAAAATAAGAGATGTAGAGAAAATTAAATATTTGAAATGTACGAAAAAAATAAAGAGGTTATCTTTAAATGAAAAGCATAATATATAGAAATCGAACATAAAAAAATAAATAGATAAAGATATGGACATGAAAAAGTAGAATTGGTGGGAGTTGAAAATATTTTTAAAAAAATATGAATAGAAAGATAGAGCAAGGAAAATTTAGATAAAGTATCAAAAATAAAAATAAACAAAAATAAATAAATGAGTTTTGAAATTCTGTCATAAATATGTCGTTTTTATAGAGAAAGTGTAAAAAGAAATTTGTATATTAAATTATAGCAAAAAAATAAAAAAATATGTGAGTTATATAAATAAAGAATTTTTTTAATATATAATTAAAGATATTGTTTTTATTGGGAAAGAAAGAACTTTTGAAGGTTAGTAAGGAGTAATTTTAAAATATTAGAAAATTGTTAGAAAAATATAATAAAAAGACTTGCATTAAACGATAGAATATATTATAATATTGTCTGTAATAAAAATAAATGAATATAAAAAGGAGAAAAATTATGAAAAAGTTAAAAATCTTCTTATTTTTTGTGCTTAGTTGCACAAAGTGTAGTTATAGCAAATATTAATGATGATATAAAAACAGGAACTTAGTGTAATAACTGGAGTATCTAACTTACCTAGTAAAAACAAAAAAATATAACGGCTGACATGTTTTCAGCAGATCAATTATTGAAAGAATTGAGCCGGAACAATAAAAAGTAGAAAATCTTTTATTTAATATTTCCAGATGTGAAAATATTAGATGACTATATAAATAGTGTTGCAGAAAAAGCAGATAATATTGTTGTTTTTACATTAGCAAATGAAACAAAAAATGAATACTTTTGTAAATAGGGGAATAAGGAGTAGTCAGTTTGAAAGTCTAAAAAATAAATTGAAAAACTTAAACAATATAAAAATTTATACAATAAATTCAACAGAGGAAGATTTAGATAGATTTTTGAAAGCAGCATTTGAAGGAAATTCTTATGACAATGATGTGTATAAAAAAATATGGAATACAAAGTAATTAGATAGTAAAAAGAGAAAGGAAACGAAGAGATGAAAAAGAACGTTAATATAAGAGAATTAGAGAGATGGTTGAAGAGTAGCTTAAAAATAAAAATTAGTATAGATAGCAGAAGTGTTATTGCGTATTTGATGATGGATTTGCCGGACTTATGATAAGCACTGTAGCTAATGCTGCTTGGACAACTCAGCAAGTAAAAATAGATGGTGCTAATAATTTCTAGAATATCAATATGGGATGCTGATGGTAGAACCGGAGATGGTCTGTTATACTTACAAGATCGGATAGAATTAATAAAGAATTAGTGAATTCAGTTGTTATTGGAACGGAGGTAATGTTCCAGGTCAATCAGGAACACTTCAGACTCAAAAATTGAATAAATATTGAAGGATATGATCCTTCAAATAATGGTTTTAACTCAGGAATAGTTGCAATAGGTTCTGTTAGAGTTCAATCAAATCCACATGGTGTAGGAAGAACAGGAACTGGAGGACAAGCAGTAGCAATAGGGAATGACGTTACTCAACTTCGCAAAGCAGTGGCGATAGGGAAACAACACTTATGCACTTGGTGGATCATCAATAGCAATAGGAAATGACGATATTACAACATATAGAGATAAAGTTACTACTTACGACTATACTAACTATTTAAAACCCTTATATGATAAAATTGATCCAGGAAGAAATGCTTATGGAATAGGAGATGCAGGAAATGCTATATACTCACCTAACGTTGCTGGTGGAGAGGGGTCTATTTCTATAGGGTCAAGATCTGTGGCATATAAACCAGGATCGACAGCTCTAGGGACATTAGCTTATGCACTAGGACAAGGAGCGACAGCTCTAGGGACTCAATCTCGTGCTGAAGGAAAAGGTTCGATAGCGATAGGAAATGAAACTCGTAACTTTGCAGATCAAGCCTCAGCAATAGGTAATGACTCTCAAATCTTAAAGACAGGGGAACGGCAGTAGGGGCTTAGAGCAAGAGCTGGTGGAGAAGGATCAATAGCGATAGGGACAGACGTTTATGCAAATGCGGCTATGAATAACACAGCCAGCTTCTCTATGGATGTTCAGCATAATGCATTAAAAACTAGAGTGATGGGGACTAACAATTTGTCGTCTGTTGAAAGTATAGTATCGAATAGTAATACAATTAATCCAACAGTTAATTATTTTTCATGATATTGGCGGAATTATTCAAGAAAATGGTAAAAATGCTCTAGTAATAGGGACAAGGTCAGCTGCTTTAGGATCTAACTCTATTGCGTTAGGTAGAGGAGCTTTTGCTATGGAGGATAACTCTTTTGGAATAGGGTCATATTCATATGCGAATAAGATGAATTCGATGGCAATAGGAACGTCGTCTCAGAGCTTTTAGCGGAAAATGCACAACGTTGGGGGCTGGATCAGTTACTATGGTAGATGCTAAAAGTTCAACTGTAATAGGTACAAAATCAGCAGTTGCAGGAGAAAATTCATCATTAGTAGGGGCTAATTGCAGATATATGGTTCAAATTCTTTTAATTTTTGGTAATAATACAAATATTTTAAAAATGGAAGCTCATCGTCTAATAATAACGTTGCAATAGGAAATGACATTTCATTGGTTCAGGAGTTATAAACTCAATGGCTTATGGATCGGGAGCTATGATAGGAGATAAAAAAATAATAATAATAACAATATATCTAACTCTACAGCTTTTTGGAAATGGAGCAAGTGTTATAAGACAATATATAGGGTACCCTACAGTAGAAAAAATATGTCGCCAGCTGCTATAAAAAAATAAAGCGGTAGCGGATCCTATGTTCATGTATACAGGGAATAATGCAATGGCAATAGGTAATAATTCTCAGGCAACACTAGAAAATTCTGTTGCTTTAGGGGTAAACAGTTCTACAGATTATACTTATTTAGATTTATTACAACCTGGATGGACAGCGAGAGGGTCTATAGCGATACCCTACATCTGGACAAACAGGGTAATATCAGTAGGATCTAAAGGGGCGGAACGTCGTATAGTAAAATGTTGCATCAGGATTTAGGGATACTGATGCAGTTAACGTAATTCAGCTTAGAACATTGGAAGAGAAAAATTGATAGTAGAGTTGATGGTACAGAATCTGGAATGCACTATTTATCAGTTAATCAAAAAGGTTCAGACTCAGGTACTTTTACAAGGTTCAGAAACAGTTACTGAATTAATTGAAAGAAGAAAAAAATTATGATTTATATTTAAGATATAAAACTCAAGAATTACAAATTAAAAAGCCAGAGAAGAATGGAAAGGTGAAAAATTTGATATAGATTCTAAGAAAAAAATTACAGATAAAATAGCAGAAATAGAAGCTCGCTGATACAACGGGATTAATAAGACACACGGCAAGTGATTTGAGAAATATAACGGTTACAGCATTACCTAGTGGAGCTGATATTCAAGCTGAATATACTAAATTAGTAAAAAGAATAGATGACGCAGTCAAAAATCTACAACTGATGCTAAGTATACAGCTTTGGTTGGAGGAGTAAATATAGAAGATCTTCAAAATGAAACAAACTATTCTAATAAAGGAGCTAATGGTACAGATTCATTAGCAATTGGATTTAGAGCTCAACTAAAAAAAGATAATACAGTAGATTCAAAACAAGCTATTGCAATGGGATATAGAGCATCAGCTGAAAATGTAAATGCATTAGCAATTGGATCAGTTGGAGACGATGTTACTAAAGCATCAGGAATATCGTCTATAGCTATAGGGAATGGTACACAAACTACTTCTAATTATTCTGTAGGTTTAGGAGGAAATGCTCAGCTAAAAAGGGGATACTTCAATCGCAATAGGTGATAGAACATTGACTACAGCTACTAGAGCAACAGCAGTAGGACCTGCTGCAAAAAGGATTAGGAACAAATTCTGTGGCATTAGGAGCTTCGGCAGAAACAGGATTCTTATCAAAAACAGAGACAAATGGAGATAAAACATACACTGGAGCAAACTATAGTACAGCGATAGGTGGAGGAGCAAAAGTGTACTCTAACTATTCGGTGGCAATAGGTAATGGAGCAACAGTTGGAGAAACTGAAACTACAAGTGGAGTAACAACATTAAAAACAGATGCTAAAGCAAGTGTTGTATTAGGATCAGGATCAAAATCATTAGCTGAAGGTGGAACAGTTCTAGGAGCTGATGCAAAAGCGACTTTCAAAAATTCAGTTGCATTAGGAAGAAATGTTACAACAACGGCATCAGCAGGAGTAGGATATTTAACAAATCAAGCATTTGATGATAGTGGAAAAGTTATTTCTGTTGGACAAAGAAGAATTAACCAACTTGCAGATGGGAAAGCTGATGATGATGCAGTAACTGTGGCACAATTAAAAAGCATTAGAGAATAAAACACTTACTACAGATAATGCAAAAATAACAATAGCACCAGATCAAAAATGGGACAAAAAGAGTTTACTTTGGGTTCTACAATAAACCTTACGACAGCTGATGCTTGGGGACAAGGAGATAATAGGTTTGTTGGAGATAATATAGAAACATACAAAAAGATAATGGTAGTATTTTAATTGGAGTAAAAGAAAATCCTACATTTAAAAACACTTAAATTAAAATGATGGAGCTACTGGTTCTCAAACTTTAACACTTACACCTGATGCTTCTGGAAACTTAGGAATTGGGAATAAGAAAATAACTGGTGTAGCAAATGGTACAGCAAATAATGATGCAGTTAACTATTCACAATTAAATGAAGTTAAATCAACTGCAGATACAGCAAAAACAAAAGCTAGAAGCAGCTCAAACAACTGCAAATGCAGCAAATACTGCTGCGACAGCTGCAAATACAGCAGTTACAAATTTAGGAAATAAAACAATTGACATTTGCTGCTAATAGTGGAACAAATATTGCAAGAAAACTTGGAGAAACTATTGGTATTAAAGGAGATAATCTCACAATTTCAACAAGTGCAGCAAATAATGAAATTACTATTAAAGTTAAAGATGGTGGAATTGAACTAATCAATTAGCTAATGGTGCTGTTACAGAAGAAAATTAGCTAATAATGCAGTTACAACTGGGAAAAATAAAAAGATGGAGCAGTAACAGAAGATAAACTAGAGGGTAATTTTAAAAGATAAGATAAATAAAGCTAATACAGTTGCAGGGAACAATATAAGACTTACTGGAGATAAAGAAACAGCAACGGCAGCAACAGTTAGTAAAAACAGATGATGTTGCTTTAAATAAAAACTGGTGGAGTAGAATTTGCAATTAACGGAAAATCAGGAGAAATTGTAACAAAAAGCTCAGGAACTAAAGTTGAAATTGGTTTAGATTCAACAATAAAAAGCTAAACTTGATAAGTTATCTACTGATCCAAATGCAACTTATGCAACTAAAAGATGAAATTGCAAAATAAAGCAAACTAAAAACTTAGATAATATAGAAACACCTGGTAAAAAAATGTTATCAAAGATCAAGCTAGAGAAGCAGTAGTAGTTACAGCTGGAAATGGTATAGACGTAGAAACAACAAAAGATGATAATAATCATATAACTAAATATACTGTAAAAATAAACGACACTACCATGAATAAAATTGGTACAGGGAAGTTGCAGCAAATGATGAAAATACAGTTACAGGGGGAAAAGTTAATACATATTTAACTCAAAAATTACCTAACAAAAACAAATGTAACTGGAACTGTAAAAGCAGCAGATGGTAGTCCAATAACTGTAAATAAAGGAACTAATGACTCTAATGGTAAAGAATATACTATAGATGTTAAAAATCTGATATTACAGGGACTGGTGGAATTACTGTAACAAATGGAACAGGTAAAGTTTTTAGGAGAAAAATGGAGTACAATTATCTATAGCTGATAAAGCTATAACTTTTAATAAATTAGATGATGACTTACAAACTAAAATTAACTCTGTTGCTAATAAAGCATCAACATTAAAAATTGGGACAGGTACTGCTCCAACAGAGACTGTAAATTTATCAACTGATACAGTTAAAAATAAATGGTTCTGATGGAGTAACAGTTAGCCTTAATAATAAAGAATTTACAGTTGGATTAGATCAAACTACGAAAGATAAGATAAATAATGTAGGTAAATCGACATCAGATGGAAAGAGATGGATTAGATGGAAGAGACGGAACAAATGGAAGCTCATGGATTAACAGCAAAAAGATGGACTTAATGGAAAAGACTTAACAACGAAAGCAAATGCTTTAAGAAATGGAGAAGAGGAACAGTAGTATTTACGGATGCTCAAGGAAAAAGACTTGCAAAAGCAAAATGACGGTAAATATTACCCAGCAGATCAAGTAGGAGCAGATGGAAATATAAAAGCAGGAGTAACAGGAACACCTGTAACAAAATCCAGAGTTAAGAGTAGTAAATGCAGATGGAAGTACTACAACACCTAATACATTAAATAACTTAGCAAGTGGATTAGGATTAGATGGTAAGAAACCAGGAACAAATCCTGGAGAAGACTATGCTAAACCAATATCTGTAGGAGATGCACAAACTGCAGTTAAAGGATTAAGGACACAAACAGAAGGATTAAATAAAAGCAGCAACAGTAAGAGACTTACAAGCATTAACAAATGCAGGATTAACATTTGAAGCAAATACAGTAGGAGATACTACAACAACATCTAAAGTAGATAGAAAACTTGGAGAAACTTTTAAAAATAACTGGAGACGGAATTAAAAGTAAGTAAAAATGCAACAAATGATGGATTTGTATTCTCATTATCAAAAGGAAAAGTAGACACAGTAAATGTTAAAGATAAAGCTGTAACATCGGCTAAACTAGCAGAAGATGCAAGAACAGTAGTGTATATAACACCAGATAATAAAGTAGTGGAATTAGGAGCAGATGGTAAATTACATAAAGCTGAAGACTTACAAGGAAAAACATACGTTGTTGTAAAAACTCCACAAGGAACTATAGATGAAGCTAAAACAGGATACTATTCAGATAACGATGTAAAATGCAGACGGAGAATTGAAAAACTCGTGACAGCACAAAAATTAGAAACTCCAGCAGTAGTAGATCCAGCACAAAACACGTTTAAGACATGCGTTGAATGGATATACAGCACGTGGAACAGATATAACAACTAAGAGTGTGTTGACAAATGTAGGAGCAGGTAATATAGCTGCAGATTCAACAGATGCAATTAATGGAAGTCAATTAAAAGATGTAGCAGATAAAGTAGGATTGACAGTAGGAACTGATAATAAAACATTAACATTACTACCATTAACAGGATTAAAAGATTCAAAAGGAGTTGCAGGAGCTGCACCACAATCAATAGTAACAGGACTAAATGCAGTAACAGATAAAGTTAATGAAGGAATCCAATATAATGGAGACTTAGGAACTAAAGGAACTCAACAACTAGGAACAGTATTTAATGTAAATAGAGCCGGAACTGGTGTTGAATTAAAAGATGGAACAAAACAAACTATTTCAAAAATAGTGCCAGTACCAGCAGGATCAGCTGAAGGTACATTACCTACTATAGGAACAGAAGAGATAGATAGAAAAATATGTAGGTAAAAATATAGTTACACAACATACTAAAAAAATACTACTACAGGAGATGGAAAAACTAGAAATAGGATTTGCAGAAAGTCCAGAATTTAAAAATGTAAAAGCTGATAATGTAACAACAGGCTCAATAGTGTTTGACGATGGAGCAGGTCATAAATTATCGTTAGGGACTCAACATCGGATGGTAAATTACAAGTAGGTGGAAAAAGAAAATATCTACAGAGTTAGTACTATCTAAAGATGGATCAACAGAAGCCTGGAAAAAGTAGATTTAGCAAAAACAAAAAAATTACATGTAGCAGGTAAAAATGAAGTTGAAGTTGAAATTTCAGGACAAAAGTAACAGTAGGACTCAAGTGAAGCAACAAAACAAAAAAATTAGATAACTTAGATGAAAATGCAAATGATAAATATGCTAAAAAGATGCAACTAATATCGATGCAGCTAAATGGAAAGAAAACTAGGGCTTTCAAATGCAGTATCAGGAACAGGAAAAATTAGCGATAGATACAGCAACAAAAAGGAACAGCAGCAGGAGCAACAGAAGTAACTGGAGGAAAAGCAGAAGTATCGTTAGATGGAACTCAAAAACTTCAAAATGATAGGAACAGAAGGAGTAACAGTATCTGCTAATGATAAAAATATAACATTTGGATTAGATCCAGAAACTATCAATAAAATCAATAATGCAGGAAGCAAAAAAGATGGAAAAGATGGTAAAAATGGAGCTAATGCATTAAATGGAACAAATGGAGATGCAGGAGCAAGGAAACCATGGATTAACAGGAAAAGACGGATTAAACGGAGCAGATTTAACAGATAAAGTAAATGCTTTAAGAAATGGAGAAGAGGAACAGTAGTATTTACGGATGCAAATGGAAATAGATTAGTAAAAGCAAATGATGGTAAATATTACCCAGCAGATCAAGTAGGAGCAGATGGAAATATAAAAGCAGGAGTAACAGGAACACCTGTAACAAATCCAGAGTTAAGAGTGGTAAATGCAGATGGAAGTACTACAAAACCTAATAAATTATCAAATATAGCAAATGGTAAAATAGCTGCAGATTCAAAAGATGCAATTAATGGAAGCCCAAATAAAAGATGTGTTAGATAAATTAGGAGTAGAAACAGATACAAATGGAACTCCATTAGCACCAACTATAACTGCATTAAATAAAGCTGATGGGACACCTGATACAGCAAAAACTACATTAAAAAGATGGATTAAAATGCAGTAATAGGAAAAGTTAATGAAGGAATTAAATACAAAGGAGATTTAGGAACAGAAGGAACACAACAATTAGGAAGTGTATTTAATGTAAATAGAGCTGAAAATGCATTAACAAAAAGATACAGTAAAACTATGTTGGAGATAACTTAATAACACAATATACAAGAAATGCAGATGGAAGTGGGAAACTAGAAAATAGGATTCAAAAGAAAGTCCAACATTTAAAGATGTAACAGCTGATAAAGTAACTGCAAAAAGGAGATATTACTGCAGGTGGAAATGTAACAGGAAAAAGATGGTAAATTTGATAACTTAAAAGTTACAGAAAAATAACTACTAAAGAAATAGAGTTTAAAAGATGGAACAGGAAATAACTTAACATTAGTAAGTGGAAAAAGATGGAAACTTATACATTAATGGAGTAGCAGTACCGTCAGCAGCAAATGCACCAGTAATTTTATACAAATACAAATGGGGAAAGAGTAGAATTAGGACAAGATGGAAAAAGTATATAAACCATCAGACTTAACTGGATTCACATATGTAAAAAGGAGTTAATGGATTTACAGACGGATATTATGCAGATAATCAATTCCAAAAAGATGATTCAGGAGCATTTATAAAAGATAATGAAGGAAATAAAGTTTTAAAAACAGGAGAACAAACCAACAACATTATTAGCAGGAAAAATTATACAGGAGAAGTTTTACATAAATTATCGCCACTAAATAAAAACAGATAATAATCCGAGAAGATTAGTAAATGTAGCAGCAGGACAAGATAATACAGATGCAGTGAATGTAGGACAATTAAAATGCTGTAAAAGATAATACAATCAAGTTAACTGGAGATGGAAATACATCAACTGATACACAAAAACTAGGAAAAGAAAATGGATTAGCATTTGGAGTGAATGGTTCTGATGCAATAGAAACTAATGCAAGTGGATCAAATGTAACGGTTAAATTAAAAAGATGAGTATAAAAACAAAATTAGATAACTTAGATACAGATGCAAAAATACTTATGCTAAAAAAAGATGCAACTAATATCGATGCAGCTAAATGGAAAAGAAAAACTAGGGCTTTCAAAATGCAGTATCAGGAACAGGAACGTTATCTCATAGATGCAGTAACTAAAAAAAGACACTACAGAAACTAATAACGGAAAAGCAACAGTAAGCCTTAATGGAACAGAAAAGCTCTAAATTAGTAGGAACAGATGGAATTACAGTAGCAGGTAATTCAGCAGATGGTAAGACATTGACGTTTGGATTAGATCAAACTACGAAAGATAAGATAAATAATGTAGGTAAATCAACATCAGATGGAAGAGATGGATTAGATGGAACAAATGGACATAATGGAAGTCATGGATTAACAGCAAAAGATGGACTTAATGGAAAAGACTTAACAACGAAAGTAAATGCTTTAAGAAATGGAGAAGCAGGAACAGTAGTATTTACGGATGCTCAAGGAAAAAGACTTGCAAAAGCAAATGACGGTAAATATTACCCAGCAGATCAAGTAGGAGCAGATGGAAATATAAAAGCAGGAGTAACAGGAACACCTGTAACAAATCCAGAGTTAAGAGTAGTAAATGCAGATGGAAGTACTACAACACCTAATACATTAAATAACTTAGCAAGTGGATTAGGATTAGATGGTAAGAAACCAGGAACAAATCCTGGAGAAGACTATGCTAAACCAATATCTGTAGGAGATGCACAAACTGTAGTTAAAGGATTAGCGACACAAACAGAAGGATTAAATAAAGCAGCAACAGTAAGAGACTTACAAGCATTAACAAATGCAGGATTAACATTTGAAGCAAATACAGTAGGAGATACTACAACAACATCTAAAGTAGATAGAAAAACTTGGAGAAACTTTAAAAATAACTGGAGACGGAATTAAAGTAAGTAAAAATGCAACAAATGATGGATTTGTATTCTCATTATCAAAAGGAAAAAGTAGACACAGTAAATGTTAAAGATAAAGCTGTAACATCGGCTAAACTAGCAGAAGATGCAAGAACAGTAGTGTATATAACACCAGATAATAAAGTAGTGGAATTAGGAGCAGATGGTAAATTACATAAAGCTGAAGACTTACAAGGAAAAACATACGTTGTTGTAAAAACTCCACAAGGAACTATAGATGAAGTCTAAAACAGGATACTATTCAGATAACGATGTAAATGCAGACGGAGAATTGAAAACTGCGACAGCACAAAAATTAGAAACTCCAGCAGTAGTAGATCCAGCACAAACACGTTTAAGACATGCGTTGAATGGATATACAGCACGTGGAACAGATATAACAACTAAGAGTGTGTTGACAAAATGTAGAGCAGGTAATATAGCTGCAGATTCAACAGATGCAATTAATGGAAGTCAATTAAAAGATGTAGCAGATAAAGTAGGATTGACAGTAGGAACTGATAATAAAAACATTAACATTACTACCATTAACAGGATTAAAAGATTCAAAAAGGAGTTGCAGGAGCTGCACCACAATCAATAGTAACAGGACTAAATGCAGTAACAGATAAAGTTAATGAAGGAATCCAATATAATGGAGACTTAGGAACTAAAGGAACTCAACAACTAGGAACAGTATTTAATGTAAATAGAGCCGGAACTGGTGTTGAATTAAAAAGATGGAACAAAACAAACTATTTCAAAAATAGTGCCAGTACCAGCAGGATCAGCTGAAGGTACATTACCTACTATAGGAAACAGAAGAGATAGATAGAAAATATGTAGGTAAAAATATAGTTACACAATATACTAAAAATACTACTACAGGAGATGGAAAAACTAGAAATAGGATTTGCAGAAAGTCCAGAATTTAAAAATGTAAAAAGCTGATAATGTAACAACAGGCTCAATAGTGTTTGACGATGGAGCAGGTCATAAATTATCGTTATGACCAACATCGGATGGTAAATTACAAGTAGGTGGAAAAGAAATATCTACAGAGTTAGTACTATCTAAAGATGGATCAACAGAAGCCTGGAAAAAGTAGATTTAGCAAAACAAAAATTACATGTAGCAGGTAAAAATGAAGTTGAAGTTGAAATTTCAGGACAAAAAGTAACAGTAGGACTAAGTGAAGCAACAAAACAAAAATTAGATAACTTAGATGAAAATGCAAATGATAAATATAGCTAAAAAGATGCAACTAATATCGATGCAGCTAAATGGAAAGAAAAACTAGGGCTTTCAAATGCAGTATCAGGAACAGGAAAATTAGCGATAGATACAGCAACAAAAGGAACAGCAGCAGGAGCAACAGAAGTAACTGGAGGAAAAGCAGAAGTATCGTTAGATGGAACTCAAAACTTCAAAATGATAGGAACAGAAGGAGTAACAGTATCTGCTAATGATAAAAATATAACATTTGGATTAGATCCAGAAACTATCAATAAAATCAATAATGCAGGAAGCAAAAAAGATGGAAAAGATGGTAAAAATGGAGCTAATGCATTAAATGGAACAAATGGGGATGCAGGAGCAAGCGGAAACCATGGATTAACAGGAAAAAGACGGATTAAACGGAGCAGATTTAACAGATAAAGTAAATGCTTTTAAGAAATGGAGAAGCAGGAACAGTAGTATTTACGGATGCAGAAGGTCATAGACTTGTAAAAGCAAATGACGGTAAATATTACCCAGCAGATCAAGTAGGAGCAGATGGAAATATAAAAACAGGAGTAACAGGAACACCTGTAGCAAATCCAGAGTTAAGAGTGGTAAATGCAGATGGAAGTACTACAACACCCTAATAAATTATCTAATATAGCAAATGGTAAAATTGATGCAAACTCTAAAGATGCAATTAATGGAAGTCAAATAAAAGATGTGTTAAATAAATTGGGAGTAGAAACAGATGCTGCAGGTAAATCCATTAGCACCAACTATAACTGCATTAAATAAAGCTGATGGGACACCTGATACAGCAAAAACTACATTAAAAGATGGATTAAATGCAGTAATAGGAAAAGTTAATGAAGGAATTAAATACAAAGGAGACCTAGGAAAATGAAGGAACTCAACAACTAGGAACAGTATTTAATGTAAATAGAGCTGAAAATGCATTAACAAAAGATACAGTAAACTATGTTGGAGATAACTTAATAACACAATATACAAGAAATGCAGATGGAAGTGGGAAATTAGAAATAGGATTTAAAGAAAAGTCCAACATTTAAAGATGTAACAGCTAATAGTGTAACAACGACAGGAAATATTACTGCAGGTGGAAATGTAACAGGAAAAGATGGTAAATTTAATAACTTAAAAAGTTACAGAAAAATAACTACTAAAAGAAATAGAGTTTAAAGATGGAACAGGAAATAACTTAACATTAGTAAGTGGAAAAGATGGAAACTTATACATTAATGGAGTAGCAGTACCGTCAGCAGCAAATGCACCAGTAATTTATACAAATACAAAATGGAGAAAGAGTAGAGTTAGGACAAGATGGAAAAGTATATAAACCATCAGACTTGACAGGATTTACATATGTAAAAGGAGTTAATGGAGTTACAGACGGATATTATGCAGATAATCAATTCCAAAAAGATGATTCAGGAGCATTTATAAAAAGATAATGAAGGAAATAAAGTTTTTAAAAACAGGAGAACAAACCAACAACATTATTAGCAGGAAAAAGATTATACAGGAGAAGTTTTACATAAATTATCGCCACTAAATAAAACAGATAATAATCCGAGAAGATTAGTAAATGTAGCAGCAGGACAAGATAATACGGATGCAGTGAATGTAGGACAATTAAAATGCAGTAAAAGATTTACCAATAACATTCCAAGGAGATAAAGCGACAGATACAGTTACAAGAAAAACTTGGAGAAACGTTGAAAATAACTGGAGATGGAGTAAAAGTAACTAAGAATGCAGCAGGAGATGGATTAGTATTATCAATAGATCAAGGAAAAGTACAAACAAAAATGTTGCAGATCAAGCAGTAACATCAGCTAAGTTGGCACAAGATGCAAGAACGGTAGTGTATGTAACACAAAAACAATGAACCGGTGGAATTAGGAGCAGATAATAAACTATATAAATCAGCAGATTTACAAGGAAAAACATATATAGTTTCAACAGATCCAGCAATACAATCAGGATACTATGCAGATGGAGATTTAAACGCAGATAAGACAGCACCGTTAGCAGGTAAAACACCAGCAACATTAACAGCGATAAATCCGGATCCAACAGTAGCAGGAGGACAACAATTAAAAACACGCATTAAACGGATATGTACCAGGTGGAACAAATGTAACGACTAAGAGTGTGTTAACAAATGTAGGAGCTGGAGATGTAAGTAAAGATTCAACAGATGCAATAAATGGAGGACAATTCTATAAAGTAGCTAAGAATACAGTTAAGCTAACAGCAGATGGAATAACACCTGCAGCTGGTGGAGCTAAAACAAATACAGAAACAACAGCTTTAAACTTAGATAATAATGGTGGAATTTCATTTGGAATAAAAAGGAGCAGATGGAATAGAAACAAGTGCTAATGGAACAGATGTAACAGTTAAAATTATCAAGTGACTATAAAAATAAATTAGATAATTTAGATCCAAATGCAAATACTAAATATGCAACTAAAACTGAACTTGATGCTAAAGCAAATAAAGATGCAAGTAACTTAGATAACTTATCTGATGCAGAAAAACAAGCATGGAGAACTGCAATAGGTTTTAGGAAATGCAGTATCAGGAACAGGAAAATTAGCGATAGATACAGCAACAAAAAGGAACAGCAGCAGGAGCAACTGCTATAGATGGTGGAAAAGCAGAAGTATCGTTAGATGGAACTCAAAACTTCAAAAATGATAGGAACAGAAGGAGTAACAGTATCTGCTAATGATAAAAAAATATAACGTTTGGATTAGATCCAGAAACTATCAATAAAATCAATAATGCAGGGAAGAAAAAGATGGAAAAAGATGGTAAAAATGGAGCTAATGCATTAAATGGAACAAATGGGGATGCAGGAGCAAGGGAAACCATGGATTAACAGGAAAAGACGGATTAAACGGAGCAGATTTAACAGATAAAGTAAATGCTTTTAAGAAATGGAGAAGCAGGAACAGTAGTATTTACGGATGCAGAAGGTCATAGACTTGTAAAAGCAAAATGACGGTAAATATTACCCAGCAGATCAAGTAGGAGCAGATGGAAATATAAAAACAGGAGTAACAGGAACACCTGTAGCAAATCCAGAGTTAAGAGTGGTAAAATGCAGATGGAAGTACTACAACACCTAATAAATTATCTAATATAGCAAATGGTAAAATTGATGCAAACTCTAAAGATGCAATTAATGGAAGTCAAATAAAAAGATGTGTTAAATAAATTGGGAGTAGAAACAGATGCTGCAGGTAATCCATTAGCACCAACTATAACTGCATTAAATAAAGCTGATGGGACACCTGATACAGCAAAAACTACATTAAAAAGATGGATTAAATGCAGTAATAGGAAAAAGTTAATGAAGGAATTAAATACAAAGGAGACCTAGGGAAATGAAGGAACTCAACAACTAGGAACAGTATTTAATGTAAATAGAGCTGAAAAATGCATTAACAAAAGATACAGTAAACTATGTTGGAGATAACTTAATAACACAATATACAAGAAATACAGATGGAAGTGGGAAATTAGAAATAGGATTTAAAGAAAGTCCAACATTTAAAGACATTAAATCTGATGCTATTGATGCAATCAATGGTAAGTTTAATAATTTAAAAAGTTAAAGAAAAATTGAAACTAAAGAAATTGTATTTAAAACTGCAACTGGAAACAATGTAACTATTGCAACTGGAAAAGATGGAAACTTATATATTAATGGAGTGGCAGTACCAACAGCAGAAACTGCACCAGTAATTTATGCAAATACAAATGGAGAAAAGAGTAGAATTAGGACAAGATGGTAAAGTTTATAAACCAGCAGATTTAAATCATTTTAATCTTATATTGCAGCTAAAAGCGGCAGTAGGAAAATCCAGGAGATCCAAATTATGTACCAGCAGTAACAGCAGGATATTATACAGATAATCAATTTGAAAAAGAAGTCTTGATGGTGTAACATTTAAACAAGATTCAGAAGGTAATAAAATATTCATTACAGGAGCAACTCCAGAAAATTTATCATCTAAAGAGTATAAAGGAGAAGTTGTACAATTTATCACCACTAAGTAAAACAGATACTAATCCGAGAAGATTGATAAATGTAGCAGCAGGTAAAGATAATACGGATGCAGTGAATGTAGGACAATTAAAATGCAGTAAAAGATTTACCAATAACATTCCAAGGAGATAAAGGACAGATACAGTTACAAGAAAACTTGGAGAAACATTGAAAATAACTGGAGATGGAGTAAAAGTAACTAAGAATGCAGCAGGAGATGGATTAGTATTATCAATAGATCAAGGAAAAGTACAAACAAAAATGTTGCAGATCAAGCAGTAACATCAGCTAAGTTGGCACAAGATGCAAGAACGGTAGTGTATGTAACACAAAACAATGAACCGGTGGAATTAGGAGCAGATAATAAACTATATAAATCAGCAGATTTACAAGGGAAAACATATATAGTTTCAACAGATCCAACAATACAATCAGGATACTATGCAGATGGAGATTTAAATGCAGATAAGACAGCACCGTTAGCAGGTAAAACACCAGCAACATTAACAGCGATAAATCCAGATCCAACAGTAGCAGGCGGACAACAATTAAAACACGCATTAAACGGATATGTACCAGGTGGAACAAATGTAACGACTAAGAGTGTGTTAACAAATGTAGGAGATGGAACAGCTGATAATGATGCAGTAAACGTAAAACAATTAAATGCATTAAAAACTAATACAATCAAGTTGGATGAAATACAGGTTCAACAGACAAACAAGAATTAGGAAAAGAAAAACGGATTATCATTTGGAATAAAAAGGAACAGATGGAATAGAAACAAGTGCAAATGGAACAGATGTAACTATTAAATTGGATGCTGCAACAAAAGCTAAGTTGGATAATATTACAGCGGTATCAGATGGAAGAGATGGAAAAGATGGAAGAGACGGAACAAATGGAAGCCATGGATTAACAGCTAAAGATGGATTAAATGGAAAAGACTTAACAACGAAAGTAAATGCTTTAAGAAATGGAGAAGCAGGAACAGTAGTATTTACGGATGCTCAAGGAAATAGACTCTGCAAAAGCAAATGACGGTAAATATTACCCAGCAGATCAAGTAGGAGCAGATGGAAATATAAAAACAGGAGTAACAGGAACACCTGTAGCAAATCCAGAGTTAAGAGTGGTAAATGCAGATGGAAGTACTACAACACCTAATACATTAAATAATATAGCAAGTGGATTAGGATTGACAAATACAAGTGGAACAACACCAACAGCTATAACAGCAGATAATGCTAAAACAGCAGTAAATAACTTGTTAACTAAAAACAGATGGATTGAATAAAGCAGTAAAATGTTGGAGATTTACAAGCGTTAGCACAAGCAGGACTAGACTTTACTGGAAATAGTGGAAAAGCACATGCTCCATTGAGTACAACAGTAAATATAGTAGGACAAGGAACAACAGCAACAGGCTTTTACAGGAGCAAATGGAAATATTAATGTTGTAGCTCTGAAGATACAGCTAATAAAAATTTCTAAACTTGAAATCTAACTAGCTGAAGCATTACAAAATATTAAATCTATCCAAAAATCAAAATACTAAAAATAACATTAGGACAAGATGGAATTTCTATTGCAGGTAAAGATGGAAAAAGATGCTGTAGCAATTAATGGGACAGATGGGACAAAATGGAGCTCAGTAGTAATTAATGGAAAAAGATGGACAAAATGGAAAAGATGGAGTAACAATTAAAGGTTCAGATGGAACAAATGGATCATCAGTAGCAATTAATGGTAAGGACGGAAAAGATGGAGTGTCTATTAAAGGAACAGATGGAACAAATGGTTCATCAATAGTTGTTCATGGAAAAGATGGAGCACCAGGAGTAACAATTAATGGTGGAAATGGAACAGATGGAAAAGATGGTTCGATTGTATTCGCTAAAAATGGAGAAAATGGAACAGGTTCTATAACTGGACTTAAAGATCCTGAACTAAATGATAATGGAACACCAAAAGATAAGACAGCAGCAACTACAGTAAACTATGTAACTAACCAAATTGAAGGAGCTAAGACTGCTATTACAAATAATATTAAAAAAATATTGTTGATGGTGGTATGAAATATAATGGAAATTCTGGAGATGAAGTTAAAGTTAAGTTAAATGAAGCAGTGAATATCAAGGGTGAAGGTAATTATACAGGAGCAAAATTCTGCAACTGGAAATATAGCAGTTGTTGGAAATAATGCTACAAGTACACTTGAAATTAAACTTAATAAAGACTTAAGTAACATTGATACAATTTCTAAAGGAAAAACTAAAATAACATTAGGCGAAGATGGAATTTCTATTGCAGGTAAAGATGGACAAAATGCAGTAGCTATCAATGGAACAGATGGAACAAATGGAGCTCAGTAGTAATTAATGGAAAAGATGGACAAAAATGGAAAAGACGGAGTAACAATTAAAGGTTCAGATGGAACAAACGGATCATCAGTGGCAATTAATGGTAAAGACGGAAAAAGACGGAGTAACTATTAAAGGAACAGATGGAACAAAATGGTTCATCAATAGTTGTTCATGGAAAAGATGGAGCACCAGGAGTAACAATTAATGGTGGAAACGGAACAGATGGAAAAGATGGTTCAATTGTATTCGCTAAAGATGGAACGAATGGAACGGGTTCTATAACAGGTCTTAAAGATCCAGATGGAACAGATAAAACAGCAGCAGCAACAGTAAATTATGTAACAAAATGAAATTAACAATGTTACAAACAATATTAATAATGCTGTTAATAAAATGAACAAAGGTCTAAACTTTGCTGGAAATGATGAAAATGATCCTAATAAAAGTTGTTAATGCTCAGTTAGAAGATACTGTAACTATTAAAGGTGAAGGAACTGTTAACGGAACTACAGCAGCTAACAACATTAAAGTGGAAAAAGATGAAACAACAGGAGCAAAAAGGATTAGTTGTAAAACTAGCTGATAAATTAACTGGAATGACTGGATTTGAAACTAAAGAAGAAGATGGTAAGAAAGTTACTATTGATAAAAATGGAATTTCATTAACAACAACAGGAACTCCTGGAGCAAATCTAAAACTAGGAACAGATGGAACTATCACTGGAGTAGTAGCAAAAAGCTGATGATGATACATCAGTAGCAACTGTTGGATATATTAAAGATAAGATTAAAACTGGTGCTGGATTAACATTGAAAGGTGATACTACTAATGTTGTAAAATAATAGCACTACAACAAATACTGTACAAAAATTTAGGAAGTACACTTTGAAGTTAAGGCAGCAACTGAAAAATTACAGCAGCTGCTAAAGAGGAAAAAGATGGTAAAATAGTAGCAAAAGTAGGAGAAACTACTACTTATACAGGTAAAAACTTAACTACATCTTATACTTTAGACAATAAAACAAATACAGGAACTATATCTGTGGCAAATGTCAGAAAGACCAGAGTTTGCAACAGTAACGGTAGAACTGGAAATACTAAAAAGCAACATTAGATGGTGAAAAAGGTTCGTTAGACTTTGCTAAATCAATAGCAAACAGATAAAACAAGTGGAAAACCTATAGTTTATGCAGATAATGCAGGAAATGTTGTAACATATAAAGATAAAAGATGGTAATGTAAATCCAATTTATAAACAAGAAGGTAAAGGAACAATTACTGGATTAAAAGATGTTGACTATATTGTAGTTGATGGAAATAGAGTTGCAATTGATAGAACTCAAGCAGTTAATGCTGGATATGTAGATGAGCAATTAGAAAATGTTAGAACTAGAATCACTAATAATACTACTAGAATTACAGAATTAAGTACAGAAAGTAGAGCGGGAATTGCAGGAGTGAGCAGCAATGGCAAATATTCCTCAAATAAATGATGCCTGAGTAATAGATACAACATTGCAGTAGGTATTGGAAAACATAGAGGAGAAACAGCTTACGCAGTAGGAATTTTCAGGAGTATCTGATGGAGGAAGACTTGTTTATAAAAGCTAGTGCCGCATTAGACAGTCAAAAATAAAGTAACTACTGGATTGGGATTAGGATATCAATTTGGAGAAAGAGATATTCAACCAAAAAGAACTTGATAGATTAAAAATCTCAAGTAGGATTATTACAAACAGATTCAACTAGAAAAATTTGATAAACTTGAAAAGAGAGCAACAAAGAATGAGAGAAGAGCAAGAAGCAATTAAAGCTAATCAATATAGAATGCAAGAAGTTTATAGTTGCAATCGATAGAAAAAAACAGATACTATAGATAAATTAAAATCAAATGAAGATGAATCAATTAGAAGAAAGAATTAATCAAAAAGTTGATAAAATAGATTCACTTAACCAACTTAAAATTAATCAAATTAATAAAGAGATGGAAAAAGTATAAATTGAAAATCTATAAATAATCAAATTTTAAAAAGTTGAAGAAAAATAACTAAAAATAAGACAAGAATTTTTTAGAAAGAATATGGAAAACTAAACAGTTGGAAAATAAGAATCTAAAGGTTCTTGTTTTTAGATTAAATTAAAAATTAAAAATAATTGACATTAAAAAAAGAAATATGGTATAAATTGATCAGAATAAAGTCGGGTGATCCACTACCTAGTAAGAAAATTACTTTAAAAAGAAGGAGTTATAAAGTCGGGCGATCCACTGCCTAGTAAGAAATTACTTTTAAAAGAAGGAATTATAAAGTCGGGCGATCCACTGCCTAGTAAGAAATTACTTAAAAAGAAGGAATTATGAAAGTCAAGGCTACTTAACTTAGAAGTAGCCTTTTTTGAAAAATATTAGGGGGAAAAATGATATTAAAAATTGTATGAGGGTTGATAATAATTATATAGATTATTTGAAAAAAATATGATGAAAAAGTGTTAAATTATGGTGGTGAAAAAGTATAAAAGTTAATAGAAAATATTTGGGAATTTTATTAAAAATAAATGAATTTATATATATCGCACCATTGTCGTCACCCAAGAATAAAGATTATGATTTAGATAAAAATAAAAAAATCTACAAAAAAATAATAATTAGAATAAAAAGATACAAAAAGATAAAGAAAGATTACTTGGAACGATAAAACTTAATTGTATGATTCCAATTTATAATACAAAGGTTATAAAAAATACGATGTGAAAGCTGAAAAAGATAAAAATATAAAAATTTGATACAGGAACAGTTAATTTTTATAAGAAAAAGAAGAAAAATGATTATAAAAAGAGCAGAGAATTTATACAAACAAAAATTGAAGAATCCGTCATATTTGAAAGACACGGTAAATTTTATTTTGTTAGAAGAAAAATCAAAAACTATATAGATAGTTAAAATTGAAAAATTTGTAGACAAAAATGATAAAATATATTATAATAACGAAAAAGTTATATAGGAGGTTTCAAAAACGTGATTTTTGAGAGTATTTTTAATATTGAGTATATTTGTAATGGCATTATCTTGTGGTAAAAATGATACAATAAAAATAGTATTTTTACCCAGAATGAATCAAACGACTCATTAAAACAGTCGAGAGAAGAATTTGCTAAAGTTATAGCAGAATCAACAGGGAAAAAGCTGAAATAGTTACAACAACAGATTATAATATTGCAATAGAAAATATCGTATCAGGGAAAGCACAAATAGCGTATTTAGGAGGAGAAGTCTATATTAAGTGCAGCAGATAGAAGTAAAGATGTTCAAGCAGTATTGACAAATGCTGGAAAAAAAGTGGAACAATTGAAGATTCACTTTATTATAGCTTTTATAGCAGTAAGAGCAGAAGATGCAGATCAATACAAAAACAAACGGAGAATTTGATTTATTAAAGGGAAAACAATGGCATTTGTAACAAAATAGTTCAACTTCAGGATTTAAAGTTCCTGCAAAAATTAATTGCAAAAGAATTAGGAATTGAAAAATTATGAAGAATTATTAGAGCCAGGAAAAGTATTTTCAAAAAGTAATTTTTGGTAATTCACATCCGGGAACGTAAGTAAATTTACTAAAAAGATGCTGATGTTGCAACATTTGCGATACCAAAATCATTTACAATATATGATTTAGTAGATGGAAAAGAAAATCAAAAAGGAGCAACTTATAAAGTAAAACAAGGAGCAGTTACACCGTTTTGGAGAAGTGGCAGGAAAAGCATTTACAGTTATAAAATCAATACCAGTATTAAATGGAGCAATTACATTTAATACAAAAAAACTTTATCAAAAGATGATCAAGAGAAAATCAAAAAGCGTTAATGTCTGAAAAACTACGAATAATCCTCATATTTTCTCAGGAAAAGAAAAGTAAAGTAAGAGGAATGTTCTTGAAAGAAAAATGATAAAGTTGGATTAATCGAAACAAATAATAAATGGTATGAAAAACTAAGAGAAGTTAAACAATTTTAGTACAATAAATAAAGGAGATTTTTGTGAATATATAATTTTAAAAATATATTTTCAAGTCTCCTTTTCTTTTTGTAAAAATTGTATTATAATAGTTATAATTTAAAAACAAAAAGGAGAAAATCCAATGTTATTAGAACTTAAAAATGTAGACGTATAATAATGGGACAAAAGCGTTAAAAATGTAAGCTTTTATAGCAAATAAAGGAGAATTTATTTCTGTACTGGAGCCGTCTGGTTCAGGGAAATCAACACTTTTCAGAACGATAAATAGAATGATTGATATAACAAATGGGAAATAAAATTTCTTACAGAATATGAAAGTAAAAAGATAGTTAAAATATCAAAAATTAAAAAGGAGAGATAAATAAAGTAAGACGACAAATTGGGATGATATTTCAAAATTATAATTTAGTAGAAAAATTAACTGTAATAGAAAATGTTTTACATGGAAGGCTTGGATATAGAGTCAACATTAAAGGGTATTTTGGGGATATATAATGAAGATGAGAAACGAGAAGCATTTGAGTTATTAGAAAGAGTAGATATGGCAAAATATGCGTATCATAAATGTAGTGAACTTTCAGGAGGACAGAAGCAAAGAGTTGGAATTGCAAGGGCGTTAATGCAAAACCAAGACTGCTACTTTGCGATGAGCCTATTGCTTCGCTTGATCCAAAAACATCTGAAATTGTAATGGATTACATATTGTTGATGAAATGAAAATAACTTGTATTGTAAATTTACATCAAGTGAGATATAGCAAAAAGTATTCAGATAGAATAATAGCGTTAAATAATGGAGAAAAATATTTGATAATATTGTCAAATGAATTGGATGAAGAGACGATATATATATTCAAGTGATAAGAAAATGGAGATAGAAAAATGTTAAGTAATGAAAAAGATATTTTTAAAAATGAGAAAACAATCTAAAAATAAATTTTTAATTTTATTCATCTTACTTTATGGACTTTCAGCTTTAATTTCTGGATTTCAAAATGGAATAGCATTTTTATCAATTCCAAACGGAATAATTTGACTATTTAAAAATTTTATACCACAGCTCCAGCATTAAAAATATTTTTCCTAAAAATAATGAGTACAATGTTAGAATCTGTAATGATTGGTATAACAGCCACGGTAATTTCATCAATATTTGCAATATTTTTTAGCAATAATCGGCTCTGAAACAACAGGAATAAATAAATTTTTAAAAATAATAATAAAAAGTTATTGCTTCCAATGTTTAGAAATACTCCAATAGTTGCGTGGTCTATTTTTATTACTGTTTTCATTTAAACAAAGTAAAATGACAGGATTGATAGCTTTAGTTGTAATACTTTTTGGCTATATGATTAGAACTTTTATGGAAACGATTGATGAAGTTGGAGCTAATGTCCGTGAGTCTTTTGGAAGTGACCGGAGCGAATTATTTTCAAAAATATTTCAGGAGTTATACTGAGTGTATCGGGACAACTTGTATCTTGGGTTCTTTACTACATTGAAAATAGTATAAGAGAAATGACTTTAATAGGAATGTTGATAGGAACGGGAATAGGATTTTTGTTTAATATGTATCGTGATTTTAAGTACGATGTTGTTGGATTAATAATTTTAATTGTAGTAATTTTTGTAATAGGAATTGAGCTAATATCAAATAAAGTGAGAAAAGAATTGTTATAGGAGTAAAAATGAAAGGTTTAGAAACTTTATCAAATGTAGAAAACAAAAAGTGGGAAAAATAAAAATAAAAAGTTTACAAAAAGTAGATTTATTTATATGGAGTTTTATTAATTTTGTGTATAATAACTTTATGCACATTATTTACAATAAATTTTAATGAGGGTAAATTTTTAGAGTAGCATTAATTGATTTAGGAAAAATTTAAAATGGATGTTTTTAAAAGAAATTGTCTGAACGATATACTATTTTGCAAACATTAAAAAGTTTAGTTGTTACAATATCAATAGCAATTTTAACAACGATAATTGAGCAACAGTTGCATTATTTTTATCTATTTTTGCTCAAAAATCTATCTTCTGAGAGAACTTCTCAAATAATAAAAAATTGTAATGTCGTTTATTCGTGCAGTTCCAACAATTTTTGTGGGTTAGTGATATTTTCAGTAGTTGCAAGTATTGGAACTGAAGCAGCAGTAATTGGGATGACTTTTCATAGTGTGTCGTATTTAACAAAGGCTTATTCTGAAAGTATAGAAGAGATAGACAATGGAATTATAGAGAGTTTAAGAGCAACTGGGGGTTTCTTGGTGGCAAATAATATTTCAAGGTGTAATTCCAACTTGTTTTTAATTCAATATTATCATGGACTTTTGTTCGTTTTGAAACAAATTTTTACAAATGCAGTTGTAGTAGGAGCAGCTCCAGGAGCTGGAGGATTAGGCTATGAAATGTTTATGGCAGGAACAATGTATTTTGATATAAAAGAAATAGGATTTTTCACATATTTAGTGTGACAATTTTATTAGAAACAATGTCAATAAAATTAAGGGAAAAATATTATGAAATAAAAAGACAATGTGAATGGGTCTTTTATTTTTGTAAATTCGTGGTATACTATGAATATCAAAAATAAGAAAGAGAGTGGTAAATATGATGAAGTATTTGCAAAAATTGGAAAATCATTGATGTTGCCAGTTGCGGTGTTACCAGCAGCAGCAGTATTAATGGGAATTGGGTATTGGATTGATCCAGCAGGATGGGGAGCAAATAGCCCAGTTGCAGCATTTTTAATTAAAGCAGGAGCAGCTATAATTGATAATATGTCAATTTTATTCGCTGTAGCAATAGCTTATGGTATGACAAAAAGAAAAAGATGGGTCAGCAGCATTAAGTGGATTGGTTGCATTTTTAGTTGTTACAACTTTATTAAAACCAGAAACAGTTTCAGCTTTAACAAAAGTAGATTTAAAAGAAGTTCCGTTGGCATTTTCAAAAATTTCTAACCAATTTATAGGAATTTTATCTGGATTAGTAGCTGCAACAATGTTTGATAAATTCCATAGAACAGAATTGCCTCAAGCATTAGCGTTCTTTAGTGGAAAACGTTTAGTACCTATTATGACATCAATTGCTATGCTTATAGTATCAGGTGTATTGTTCTTTGTTTGGCCAGCAATATTCTCAGGGATTAGTTGGATTTGGAATAGTAATGACAAAAATGGGAGCATTTGGAGCAGCAGTTTATGGATTCTTCAATAGATTATTAATTCCAGTTGATTACACCATGCATTAAATGCAGTATTCTGGTTTGATTTAGCAGGAAATAAATGATATTGGAAACTTCTGGGCAGGAACAGGTATTAAAGGTGTAACAGGAATGTATCAGCAGGATTCTTCCCAGTTATGATGTTTGATTACCAGCAGCAGGATTTGCAATTTATCAAACAGCAAAACCTGAGAAAAAGCACAAATAGCTCATTAATGTTAGCAGCAGGATTTGCATCATTCTTTACAGGAGTAACTGAACCATTAGAATTTGCATTTATGTTTGTTGCACCATTATTATATATAATTCATGCGGCTTTAACAGCTTTAAGTTTATTTATTGCATCAACATTACACGCAACAGCAGGATTTGGATTTAGTGCAGGACTTGTTGACTTTGTTTTAAGTTCAAGATTACCATTAGCTAACAAACCATTTTTATTAATAATACAAGGTTTAGTGTTTGCGGTATTATATTATGTAGTATTTAAAACATTAATAGTTAAATTTAATTTAATGACACCTGGAAGAGAAGAAGATACAGTTGAAGAAGAAAGAGTTGTTTTAACAAAAATAAAAATCATGCTGAAGTTGCAAAAGTAATTTTTGAAGATTAGGGTGGAAAAAGAAAATCTTGTATCTATTGATAATCGTGCAACAAGATTAAGATTAGAAGTAAAAGATACTACATTAGTAAAATGATAAAGTTATAAGAACTGTAGCAGCTGGAATAGTAAAACCTTCAAAAACAGATGTTCAAGTTATAATTATCTATGTAGAATTTGTAGCAGCAGAATTAAAAATTAAATTAAAATAGAATTAGCTATTAAAAACTGAGAGCTTGTGTTCTCAGTTTTTTTAAGATTATGATTGTAAAGAGGAGTAGTTTATGAGAGTTATTATTTTTAAAAGATAAAGAAGAAATAGCAAAATGGAGTGCATATAAAAATAGCAAAAATATTAAAAATTTAAGCCAACAAGTGAAAAGCCGTTAGTTTTAGGGCTCCCAACAGGGTCAACTCCACTTGGAACATATAGAGAATTAATTAATTTTGAATAAAGAAGGTATAATATCGTTTGAGAATGTTGTAACATTTAATATGGACGAGTATGTCGGATTAAGTCCTGAACATGAGCAAAGTTATCATTATTTTGACGTATGAAAAATTTCTTTAATCATATTAATATAAAAAGAAAAATATAAATATTTTTAGATGGAATGACTAAAGATTTGGAAGCAGAATGTCAAAGATATGAAGATAAAATAAAATCGTATGGTGGGAATACACTTATTTATGGGTGGTGTTGGAGAAGACGGGCATATTGCATTTAATGAACCGGGATCTTCACTTTCATCTCGTACGAGAGATAAAGAGCTTACTTACGATACAATTTTAGCAAATTCAAGATTTTTTTGATAATGATGTAGAAAAAGTACCTAAGTTAGCTTTAACGGTTGAGTTGGAACTTTAATGGATTCTGAGGAAATAATGATTCTGCAGATGGATATAAAAAGCGAGAGCAGTTTATCATAGTATAGAGGGTGGAATTAATCATCTTTGGACAATATCAGCATTGCAGCTGCATAGAAAAACTGTAATTGTTATTGATGAAAAGCGGCATCAGATTTAAAAGTGAAGACATATAAATACTTTAAAGAAATTGAATGTAAAAATTAGATCTAGATGAATATAAAAAGAAATGTTAAATTTGATAAAAATAAGGGGTAATTAAAATGATTTTTAAAAATGCTAAAATTTTTGATGGAGAAAAATTTATAAAAGAAACAGTTGTTGTTTTTAGAAAATGATAGAATAAAAATATTAAAAAGAAACTGATTTGACAGAAGAAATGTTGAAGATGAAAAATTGTAGATTTAGAGGGAAAATTTTATCTCCCGGATTTATTGATTTACAATTAAACGGTTGTGGTGGAGTGTTATTTAATGATGCGATAACACGTGAAACATTGAAATTATGAATGAAACAAATAAAAATATGGATGTACTTCATTTTTACCGACACTTATAACATCACCAGATGAAAAATAGAAGAAGCACTAAATTTAATAAAAATATGAAAGATAAAGAACAAGTTGGAGTGTTGGGATTACATATAGAAGGCCTTTATATTAGTTTAGAAAAAGGAATACATAGACGGAATATGTTAGAATTTTTATCAGATGAAATTATAGATAAAAATTGTAGATGCAGGATATGATGTAACAAAAATTATGACTATTGCACCGGAAAAAGGGAAAATTGAAACATTTGAAAAATTAAGACAAAGTGGAATAAAACTTAATATGGGACATACAAATGCAAATTATGATGAATGTGTTGAAAAAGAATATTTTTGATGGAGCGACATTTGTATAATGCAATGAGTCAATTACAATCAAGAAATCCCGAGCAGTAGGCTTTGTAATGAATGATGATAAAGTTATGGCAGGAATAATAGCTGATGGATATCATATGACATTTTCTGCAGTGAAATTGCATAATGAAAGATAGACTTTATTTAGTGACAGATGCGCATTCCAGCTGGAATAGATACGATGACAGAATTTATGTTTGAAGGAAATCGTGTGTCTATAAAGATAAAAATGTCAATCAGCTGAAGGAACATTGGGAGGATCGGCACTTGTTATGATTGAAGGAATAGAAAATTTAGTAAAAAGTTCATTTAACAATAGAGGAAGGATTAAAAATGGCGACTCTTTACCTGCAAAAAGCAATATCGGTAGAAGATAGATACGGATATATAAAAGAAGTGGTATGTGGCAGATTTAACATTCTTTGATGAAAATTATAAAGTAAAAGGAACAGTAGCTAAAGGTCAATTAAAAATTATATTAAAAATTACTTTAGAAAATAAAGATTAAATTAGAAAAATGGGAGAAAAATAAAGAAAAATTTTCTCCTTTTTGTAAAAATAATAAAAAATATGATATAATGTAAAGAAAATGTAAAACATAGAGGAGATGAAAAATGAATGGAATTCAATTAATAATATTTTTATGTGGTGATAATAGGGATTATGATAGTACCTACAATTTTATCGAATAAAAAGAAAGAAAAACAAGAAGAAATGATAAATTCTTTTAAAGCAGGAGTTAAAGTTGTAAACTAATTGGAGGTATTAAAGGAGAAATTACTAATGTTTTAACAGATTCAGTTGAAATAAAAGTAGATAAAATCAGTGAGATTAACTGTTTTAAAAATCAGCAATTTCTGGAAATTATAAAGTAAAAAGTTGAAAATTTAGGAGGAAAAATGAGGAAAATATTAATCTTTCTTTTTATATTTTTAGGAGCTTGTTATTTTTCGGAAACATTAGAAAATATAACATATAGAAATGGAGTTTTTAGAACGACATTTAAAGAAAATAAAAATAATTCCTACTATAACTTATAATAATAATCAAAATATTATAGAGTTAAGCTATCAAAATTTAAAATTAAAAAGATGTGCCTCAAAATTTGAATTTAAATGATAAATATTTAGAAAAAGTTAGTGTAACAGAAATTGCAGGTTTTACAAATATAACTTTTTATTTAAAAGAAGGTATAGAATATAAAGTTTTAAATCAAAATAAAGAAACTCAAGTTATATTTATAGACAACCTGTTGTTGTTATTCAGTCGGTACCTAAAAAGAAATATACAATAGTTATAGATCCGGGACATGGAGGAAAAGATACAGGTGCTATCGGTAATGGATACAGAGAAAAAGATATTGCATTAGCTGTTTCAAAAATTGGCAGAAAATTTAGAGATGATTTTAAAGTATTATGACAAGATCAACAGATATTTTTATACCACTTCAAGAAAGAGCTGAAATAGCAAATAGAAATAATTCTGATATAAGTATACACTTAAATTCAGGACTAAATGTGACGGGAACTGGAGTTGAAGTGATTTTATTATTCTAAAAATCCATCATCATATGCAGCAGAAGTAGCAAAAATTTGAAAATAGTGTAGATAAATCTGTAAATACGGAATATTCTGACTATTTAGTTAATGACATTATATACCAAATAAATCAAAGACAGAGCAGCAGTAGGAAGAGATATTTTGAATAGTATTGTAAATAATTTTGGACTTAGAGATAGAGGAGTTTTAGGAGCAAATTTCGCTGTTCTTCGTGGGACGCATTCAGCAGCAGTGTTAGTAGAAATAGGGTTTATTTCAAATTATGCAGATGTTTCTAATTATATTTCTGACACGGGACAAGAGAAATTAGTAAGAGGAATAGCCGATGCGATAAGAAAAACTTTGAATAATAGGAGTTAGAATATGGGAAATAACGATAAAACTGAAATGATAAAAAGTTTTTGTGATAGATGGATTATATTTTTAATTGGTGTATCTTTAATCATGATAGGAATAAATATTTATGATAAAAATCATTCGAGTAAAAATAGAGGTAGTTGTCGATTCTAGTTTATCTAAAAATGTTATTTCAGAAGAAAAAGGAAAATCTTAAAAATTTTCGTTTATAATCCTCAAACAAATACGATTGACGAAACTGAAGTGGAAATTCCAAAGAAAAACTTTATTAGAAGGAGATTATATTTCAGAAATAATAAAAAAATACATCGGGATTAAATGAAAAATGAAATTTTTAAGTGCGTACACTTTAGATGTTGAAGGACAAAAACGACAATAGTAAATTAAATTCAGAGTTTCTGGAAATAAAAATAAAAAAAGCGTTTTATGAGGGATTTGTAAAAAGTATAGTTGATACAGTAAAATTATATGATAGAAGTGTGCAAAATGCAAATTCAAATAGATGGAGATGCAGTAGTACAATAGGAACAAAAAGGAAAAATGAGTATGAATATAGAAAAATAAAAAGAAATGTGAGAATATATTTAGATGAAAAAGATATAATCACGTAGAAAGAGTTGCAAATTGTGCAAAGAGTTGGCAGAAAGACATTTGCCCAAAAGAAGTAGAAAAGAGTTGTTGTAAGTGCGTGGTTACATGATGCTAGCAAAAATTTTTGAGTTAGAAAAATGATTCAATTAATAAAAAGATAAATATCCGGAAGTTCAAAACGAACAATCTAAGTCAACGGCAATATTACACGGATTTGCAGGAGCAGAATTTATAAGAGAAAATTTTGAGCTATTTGGCATAGAAGATGAAGAAATTTTTAGATGGAGTGAAATATCACACAATCGGTAAAGAAAAATATGTCAACATTGGCAAAAATTGTATATTTAGCTGATGCGATTGAGTCTGCGCGAACGTGGGAAGGAGTAGACACTGCAAGAGAGTTAGCTAAAAACTAATTTAGATGAGTTTATAAAAATTTGAAATAGATACAAAAATTAAAATATTTAATATCAAAAAGACACGATTATACATCCCAATATAATCTTATTTAGAAACTCTTTAATTTCAAAAAGTAAAAGATTGAGGAGAAAAATGAGAGATAAAAAGAAAAAGATGGATGATTTGAGTTATCTAAAACAAGTATTAACAGAATATGATTTTACTTTTCAAGAAATATTACAGTTAATGGAATGGGGAAGTAAAAAGAAAAACTTTATAGACAAGTTATAGATGCTTGGGAAGAACAAGGAGAAATTTATAGACTTAGGAACGGAAGATATACATTGCTGCAGAAAAAGGCAGGACTTATAAAAGGAGAAATTTCTATTTCAACTGGAAGTTTTGGATTTTTTTAGATATTCCTGGAGAAGACAGTGTGTTTATACCAAGATCTTATTTGAATACTGCTATGGATGGAGATACTGTCTTAGTTAGAATTTTTAAAAGAAAAATCCGACAAATAACGGTCGAAAGCGTGAAGGTGAAGTTTATAAAGTAGTGAATAGAAACAAAGATGTTATTGTTGGAATTTTTGAACACAATATAAGTTTTGGATTTGTGAAACCAAGAAATAGTCCAAAGGATATTTATATTCCCAAAAAAATTAATAAATGGAGCTAGGACAGGAGATTTGGTAGCAGTAAAAGTTGATTTTTGGGGAGATGAAAAAGAAAACCAGAAGGTAAAATTATTAGTATCTTAGGTGATCCAGAAGATACAGGAAGTTTTTAATTTCAGGACTTTTAATTAATCAGGGAATTAATGAAAAATTTTCAAGAGAAGTAATTAGTGAAGTTGAGAAAATAAGTGAAAAATATTTTTTTGATGAAATAGAAAACGACGAGATTTAAGACATTTGAATATAATTACGATAGATGGAAAAAGATGCAAAAGATTTGGATGACGCAGTTTATGTTGAGAAAAACAGAAAATGGTTATAAATTATTAGTAAGTATTGCCGATGTTTCTTACTATGTAAGGGAAAATACAGAATTAGATAATGAAGATTAAAGCGTGGAAATTCAATATATTTGGTAGATAGAGTGATTCCAATGCTTCCTAAAAAAATTATCAAAATAATTTGTAGTTCATTAAATCCAAAATGAAGATAAATTGACATTTACGGTTGAAAATCGATTTTGACAATAATGGTAAAATTATAGGGAATGACTTTTATAAATCTGTAATAAAATCAAAATATAGAATGACATATAATGATGTGAATGAAATTTTTTTGACAGTAATATTGAGTTAATTGATAAATATTCGGAGATTGTATCAATGTTACATCAAAATGTTAGAATTGTCACATTTAATTAGAGAGAGTAAAAAGCGAAGGGGAAGTATAGACTTTGAGCTCCAGAAATAAAAAGTTATACTTGATAGTAATAAAATGGTAAAAGATATAGAACTTCGTTCTCGTGGGAAAGTCGAAAGACTAATAGAAGATTTTATGGTGACAGCAAATGAAGTAGTGGCAGAAAAATTACATTGGGAAGAAATACCAGCGATTTATAGAGTTCACGAAGATCCAGATAAAGCTAAAATACAAGTATTAAATGAATCTTTAATAAAATTTGGATATCTTTTTAAAAAGGACTTGATGATATTCATCCTGGAAAGTTTCAGCAAATAATTGATAAAACTACTGGTCTTCCAGAAGGATACCTAATCCATAAATTAATTTTAAGAGCAATGCAAAGAGCAAGATATGCAAATAAAAAAATTTAGGACATTTTTGGATTGGCTTTCAAAATTTTATTTACATTTTACATCGCCAATAAGAAGATATGTGGACTTAGTCGTACATAGAATGCTAGGAAGAAGATAGAAAAATATATGAACGACAAAGAAAAAAAGTAAATATGGAGCTAATTTTGATGTTATTTCATCAATAATTTCTAAAACTGAAAGAGTTGCAGACAAATTAGAGGAAGATAGTAAAAAATTAAATTAATTGAATATATGCAAGATAAAGTTGGACAAATATTTATTGCACGACTTAGTGGAATGAATAAAAATAAAATATTTATGGAACTAGAAAATCATATTGAAGTTGTATACAATGTAATCTCAAGTCAAGATAATTTCATATATGATGAAGAAAAACTTTAAAATAACAAACACGAAAAACAAATGAAAGTTTTACAATGGGAAATACGATTAAAGTTATTATAACTGGTGCAAGTTATGATAAAATGGAGATTGAAGTAATTCCGTTTGAAGAAAATAAGCATAATATAATATAATGAAATTAGAAAAAGTAAAATTAAAAACAAAAGAGATTTAAAAGAAAATAAAAAAATTCTTTGCTTTTTGTATACAAGTATAGTAAAATAAACATAGAAAGAAAAAAGAAAGATAAATGTTATAGGAGGTATAATGAAAAATAGGAGTATTAATGGGATTAATAACTGTTTTGGCAGTTTCATGTTCTACAGGAATAGTGGGAGATATGCAAACTGTGAATGGTAAAACATACATTGTACCATTTTTCAAGGGATGATAGAGCTAATACTAGAATAGATGAAAATGGTAGAAAATATAAAGAAAAATTTATAAATGAAATGGATAAAAGTAATGAAAATTATCGTTTATTCTAAAATTGATGATGCTCCAGCAAGACATTGTTTAGGTAAAGATGGACATCCTATTATTAAAAATAGATCCGGTAACAAAAGAATACGAAAGAATTTGTAGATTAGATACTCCAGGGTCAAGAGTAGAAGGTTCAGAAATTGAAGTAGATGAAATTGATTATTATGCAGCAAATACTGAGAATAAATATGTATATGAAAAAAACTATAGAAAAAAATCAAGATAATTCAAATAAAAAAAGGTTTTTCTCTGATGAGGAATATACAAAAATATGCTAAATATACAAGACCTACAAAAAGAGAAGAAATAAGAAGAAGATATTTAGAACCTAAAGAAGATGTACAAGCATTTTTAAAAGCATTATACAAAAAGAATTAAAAGAGCAATACAATATTGATGTAGAATAATTTGAAAAGAATAGCTAATTGTTTAAAAACGATTAGTTATTTTTGTTTTTTGATATAATAATATTAAGAAAATTATTTTTGTTGGAGCGAAAATGAGTAAAAATATAGGTGAATTCAAAGAAAATCTATTATCACAAAATGATATGGAGATAAAAGAGTTAAAAAGAAAAAGGGAAAAAAAGTAGTTTTTACAAATGGAGTTTTTGATATTTTTACACGTTGGGCATCTAACTTATTTGCAAGAAGCTCAGAGAACTTGGGGATGTGTTGGTAGTTGGTGTAAATAGTAATAGCTCGGTAAAAAGTAAAACAAAGGTGATAAACGACCGATAAAACGATGAGCTCTATAGAGCTTATATGCTTTTAGGTACAAAATTTGTAGATTATACTGTTGTTTTTTGATGAGAAAACACCAGAAAACTTACTGGACTTATTAAAACCGTCAATTCACGTAAAGGGAGGCGATTATAAAAAGATGATTTGCCAGAGACGAAAAATTGTGGAAGAAATGGTGGAGAAGTAAAAAAATTTTTATCATTTGTGGATAACATTTCTACAACTGAAATTATAAATAAAATAGTAAATGTTTATTCAAAGTAAAAAAAGGTGAAATAATGAAAAAAATAAAAATGACATTTGGAGAAATAGATGAGCTTGCATTAAAAAAATAGCAAAAAGTCTTGAAAATGGAGGAGTTTTAGGGCTTATTGGAGATTTAGGAACAGGAAAAACAACTTTAACATATGTAAATATTATAATGTGACAGAAAATGTTAAAAAGTCCAACATTTACATATGTTATTGAGTATATTTCAGGAGATAAAACTATTTATCATTTTTGATGTGTATAGAATTTTAAATTCTGAAGAGGTATATGAAATAGGATTTAGTGATTACATTTCAGAAAGCAGATGCTATAGTAATTGTTGAATGGGCAAATAATATAATAGATGAAATGCCTGAAAATACAATGTTTTTTTAGAAATAAAGCATAATGATGAAAAATACGAGATTAGTATCAATATATAAAATAGAAAAATGGAGAGAAAAATATGTTGACATTTGGGATAACGACTTCAACTAAAAAGAGCTTCATTATCATTACACGAAAATGATAAATTAATTTGTGAGATAACAGAAGAAGTTTCAAAAACACATTCTACAACAATTTTAGCACAAATAAATGAATTATTAGAAAAAAAGTAATAAAAATTAGAAGATATAACAGATGTAATTATATCGGTAGGCCTGGTTCTTTTACAGGTGTAAGAATAGCACTTCGGTTGTAAAAAGGGTTATTTTATAGTAAAAATGTAAAAGTTTTTGAAGTAAATGAGTTAGATGCGTTAGCTTATCAAGTTATAAAAGATGAAAGTAGTGAAGTTGGAGAAAATAGTATAATTTATTCATTAATTGATTCAGGAAAAGAGAAAATTTACTATGGAAAAATATAGAAAATTAAAAAGAAAAATAAGCTTGAATTAATTGGAAATCAAAAAGTTGGAAAAATTAGATAATTTAATTGAAGAAATAAAAAGATAAAATTTTTAAAAATTATATTGTTGGAGATGCAGGATTAAATTACATAGAAAAAAATTGTAGAAAAATTTAGGGAATAAAAGTAAAATTTATCGAGGAAAAATATGAAGATAAATTCTAGTACATTTTATGAAATGTATAAGTTAAATGTTTTGAAAAAGGTAGATTTATTTATATTAAAACCGAATTATTTGGAAAAATCACAAGCAGAAAGGGATAAAGAAAATGGCATTTAAAAATTTTTAAATTTGGAAAGAAAAAAAGAAGATGAAGTTGAAAAAGAAGAAATTGAAAAGTTGAAAAAGTTTGGAGAATATTGTAGTTGAGAGTAATGTAGAAAAATTTTTATAGAAAAAGAAGAAGAGAAAATTGAAATAGAAAAAGTTGAAAATAAAACCGAAACCACTGAAAGATAGACTTGCTGCACCTAAGAAAGGATTTTTGGGAAATTGAAAGAGCTTTTTATTAGGTAAAGCGATAGACGATGAATTGTATGAGGAATTAGAAGAATTACTTATTCAATCAGATATTGGAATGAATATGACTATGAAATTAGTTGAGGAATTGGAAAAACAAGTAACGAAAAAGATTAAAGTCATCAGAAGAAGTTTATGAGGAATTAAAAAAATTTATTAAAGGAAAAATTGATTGAAAATCATACAAATAATACTGAAATTGCTATAAAAGATGGAAAATTAAATATAATTTTTAATTGTTGGAGTAAATGGAGTAGGAAAAACTACTTCAATAGGTAAAATGGCAAATAAATATAAAAAAACAAGGGAAAAAGTAATAATTGAGCTGGTGATACGTTTAGAGCGGCTGCCATAGAACAAATAGAAGAATGGGGAAAAAGACAGGAGTTGAAGTCGTTAAACAATCGCATGGAAGTGATCCGTCGGCAGTAATTTTTGATACAGTTAGTACTGCAAAAAAATAGGGATTTGATATTGCTATTATTGATACAGCGGGAAGACTTCATAATAAAAGAGATTTAATGAACGAATTGGAAAAATTAATAAAATTATAAGACAGCAGTCAGGACAAGATGAATTTGAGACATTACTTGTAATTGACAGTACAACAGGGACAAAATGGTCTTGAGCAAGCAAAAGTATTTAATGAAATTGTTGATTTATCAGGTGTAATTTTAACAAAAATTTGATGGAACAGCAAAAGGTGGGATTATTTTCCCAATCACAGAAGAATTAAAAACCTATAAAATTGATAGGTGTTGGAGAAGGAATTGAAGATTTACGAGAGTTTGATGTTAATGAATTTGTACAAGCGATGTTTGAATAAAAAGGGATTTATCAAGTTAAATAAATCACTTGTTTAAAAGGTTGAAATATACAAGGTATAATTAATGTTAGACATAGAAATTTTATAATTGAAATAAGAAATGGAGTGAAAAGAAATGCCAGCGAATTTAGTAGAACAACTAAAAGAGTAAAGCTAAAACATTAGGAAAAACTATTATTTTGCCAGAAACAGAAGATGAAAGAGTCTTTAAGAGCAACAGAAATAATAATAAAAAGAAGGCATAGCAAAAAATTGCTTTAGTTGGAAAATGAAGAAGAAATTAGAAAAAATGCAGCTAAAATTGGAGTTTCAGTCGAAGGAGCGATTTTTACGATCCAAATAATTGTAAAAACAATAGACATAATGGCAGAAGTTCTAAGAAAAAGAAGAGAGAGGAATGACATTTGAAAACGGCGAAAGCGACATTGTTATCAGATCCAAGATTTTTTTGGAGCAATGTTGGTGCAAGATGGTAGAGCTGATGGAATGGTAGCTGGATCAAATTCACCGACTGCACATGTTTTAAGAGCAGCAATTTTAGTGATTGGACCAAAAGAAGGTCTAAAAACTGTATCGAGTTCATTTATAATGGTTACAAAAACACCAGAATTTGGAGATGACGGAGTATTTGTTTATTCAGATTGCGGAGTTATCCCTAATCCTACGGCATTACAATTAGCAGATATTGCAGTTTCAAGTGCTGAAAAAGCAAGATTGACAGCAGGAATAAAAAGAACCAAAAGTAGCATTTTTATCATTCTCGACAATGGGAAGTGCAGATGGAGATTCTGTAACTAAAGTTAGAGAAGAATAGAAATTTTTAAAAACAAGAAATGTAGATTTTTGATTTTGATGGAGAAATGCAATTAGATGCGGCGATAGTGCCAGAAGTAGGAAAAATTAAAAGCACCAAATTCAAAAGTTGCAGGTGAAGCAAATGTTTTTAATATTCCCAGATTTAAGTGCTGGAAATATAGCTTATAAAATAACTCAAAGATTGGCTGGAGCTAAAGCTTTTATATCCATTGATTCAAGGATTAGCAAAACCAGTACATGACTTATCAAGAGGATGTAGTGTTGAAGATATAGTAGAGGTTGTTGCATTGACAGCAGTAGAATCAGAGCATTAAAATTTTTATAAAAACACTTTTTAGGAGGAAAAATGAAAATATTAGTAATTAATAGTGGTAGTTCGTCATTAAAAATTTGAATTAATAGATATGACAAATGAAAAACTATAGCAAAAGGAATTTGTGAAAGAATAGGTATTTCAGATCCAATTTTACATTTAAAAAAATTTAGTGAAAGATGTTGTGATTAAAGAGAGACCAGAACCGATGTCTAATCATAAAGAAGCTATAAATGTTGTACTGAACGAACTACAAGATAAAGAAAATGGAGTAATTGAAAATGTAGATGAAATTGATGCTATTGGGCATAGAATGGTTCATGGAGGAGAATATTACGCAGATTCTACTTTGATAGATGATGAAGCAATTAAAGTGTTTGAGGAATTATCAGCATTGGCTCCGTTACATAATCCGGCAAATATAATGGGTGTAAAAGTAATGAGAGAATTGTTACCAAATAAGAAAAATGTAGCAGTATTTGATACAGCGTTCCATCAAACAATGGAACCAAAAGTATTTACATACCCATTACCATACGAAGATTATACTGAATTAAAAGTTAGAAAAATATGGATTCCACGGAACTTCGCATAAATATGTAAGTGAAGTTGCAAGAGAAAATGTTAGGTAAAGAAGAAAAGTAAAATTGTAGTTTGTCATTTAGGTAATGGTGCTAGTTTATCTGCTGTTAAAAACGGTAAAGTTGTAGATACTTCAATGGGATTAACACCACTTCCAGGAGTTATGATGGGGACAAGAACAGAGATATAGATCCTGCAGCAGCATTTTATGTAATGGAAAAAGAGGACTTGACTTAAAAGGAATTGATATGAGAATGAATAAACAATCTGGTATTTTTAGGAGTGTTTGGAAAAAGTTCAGACTTTAGAGATTTGGAATCATCAATGAAAAAGCTGGAGATGAAAGAGCAAAATTAGCATATGAAATGTTTGAATATAGAGTAAGAACTTACATCGGAGCATATACAGCTGCGATGGGTGGAATAGATGCTATTGCATTTACAGGTGGAATAGGAGAAAATGCTATTTCTATGAGAAAAGCAATTTGTAAAAAAATTTTAGAATATTTAGGTGTTGAATTTGATGATGAATTAAATGATTCAAGACCGTCAGGAAATGTGGAATTAACTAAAGAGAGTTCAAAAGTTAAAAGTTTACAAAATTGAAACAGCAGAAGAGTTAGTTATTGCGAGAGATACATATAAATTAGTTAAATAGAAGTAGAAATCAAATATCAAAAACTTGGTATTTGATTTTTTTCTGTAAAATATATATTGTATATACAAAGGAGTGGAAAAATTGAAATTAAATATAATATATTTTAGTACAACTGGAAATACGGAAGGAATAGCACATTATATAGGAGAAGGAGCAGCAAAGTTTAGGAGCTGAAGTTGAAATGATTTCTGTAGATTCGGCAGATAATTCTTTATTAGATGTAGATTATTTAGCTTTTGGTTCATCAGCTACAGGAGCAGAAGAAGTTGGAGCAGAAAATGGTTGAATTTATAGAGGATAATATTGAAAAATAAAAAGGTAAAAAGTAGGATTATTTGGCTCGTATGACTGGGGTGGTGGAGAATGGATGGAATATTGGATAAAAGATATGGAAGACAAAGGCATAGAAATTGTAGGAGAAGGACTGAATTCAACTAGCAGTAGATGATGATGAAAAATTGAAGAAGAAGAAAATATGGAGCAGATATTGTAAAAATAGAGTAGAATTAAAAAGTGAATAGGAGTAAAAATATATTTCATAAAAAGTATGACACTTTGAGTTACAATTTACAAAGTGTAGAAAAATAATAATAAATACTTGAAAAAGTATAAAAATATGATAATATAATTATAAACGCTTAAAAAATTAAAATGTATTATTATATAGAAAGGAGTCACCATGAAAAAGATTTACATCCAAAATATAATTTTGTTGTGTTTGAAGATACAAGTAATGGAGATAAATTCTTAGAAAATCTACTAAAACTTCAAAAGAAACAACAACTTTTGAAGGACAAGAATATCCTGTAATTAAAGTTGCAACAAGTTCAACTTCACACCCATTCTATACAGGGAAATCTAAATTTGTTGATGAAACAGGAAGAGTTGAGAAATTCAAACAAAAATACAACTTATAATTATAACAGAGTTACTATTTTTTAAAATGGTATTCTCTGTAAAAAAATATTTTATAAAAATTATTGTAATATAATAATTAAGAAAAAATTTTAGTATAAAAATAAAACTATAAATTGAAAAAGTGAGGATGATAAAAATGGCAGTTTATGAATTAAAAACACCCATTAATAGAGCATAAATTAACAAATTTAAGAAATAAAAATACTGATACAAAATTATTTAGAGAAAGTTTAAAATGAAATTGCAGGACTTATGGTATATGAGTCTACAAAAAAATTTGAAATTAACAGAAGTAGAAACGGAAACTCCAATTCAAAAAGCTACAACAAAAAGTATTGACAGATCCAATAACATTAGTTCCAATTTTTGAGAGCGGGTCTTGGAATGATTGATGGGATATTACAATTATTACCGATGGCAAAAAGTAGGTCATTTAGGAGTATATAGAAATGAAGAAACATTGGAGCCAACTTACTATTACGCTAAAATGCCTTCTAATATAACAGAAAGTCATGTATTTATTACAGATCCAATGTTGGCAACGGAGGGTCTATGATTTATACGATAGATTATTTAAAAATTGGGAGTAAAAAAATATAACAATGTTATGTATAATTGAGCACCTGAAGGAATTAAAAAAAGTTGTTGAAAAATATCCAGATGTTGATTTTGTATATCAGCTCAATAGATAAAGGTTTAAATGAAAAGCCTATATTTATCCAGGCCTTGGAGATGCGGGAGATAGAATTTTTGGTACGAAATAGATATAATTAGAAATTAAAATAAAAATTTAATTTTAGTTGTAATTTTTAAATATAAAGGTATACTATTATTGAAAACTTTATAAAGGAGATTATTTAGATGAGAAAAATTTTGTTACTTGGTCTTAGTGCCATACTGAGTATGACTATGTTTGCAGCAAATGTAAATTATAATGTCTTTTGTTAGATTAGACGATAACGCTGAAAAAGTAGTTAAAGAAATTTCACAAGAGTTGAAAAAGGTAGGAATTGATTCACTTTATTCTGAAGGGTATGTTGTTCACAATACATTATATTTAACAGAGTATAAAAGCAGAAAATTTACCTAAGTTAAACAAGTTGTAGACGAACTTGCAAAAAGAAGAAAAACCTATTGAAATTGAATTTTATAGATTACGTAAAACAGGTGGAAATTGGTTAATGTTAGATGCTAAAAAAATACGATAGAATTACAACAGTTGGCTGACCTTGCTACTATAAGACTTAATAAATATAGAGCAATGGATGCAGAAGTTCCTGGATGGGCTAAAAATATACCAGCTAAAGCTAAATCGTTTCAAGAGTTTGGATCACCTAATGTATTTATGAATTTTGACCCACATATTACATTATTAACACCAAAAGATTCAGATAAGATTGACATGTTCTTAAGTAATTACACTTTAACTCCTATTAAATCAAAAATAAAAAAAGTATAGGTGTTGCTGAAGTTGATGGATTAGGACAGGCTCAAGCTAAAAATGTATTATATGAAGTTGAGGTAAAATAGAATAATATTTAATTTTTTTAAGTCATATTAATTTTTGTATTTAATTTTTGTTAATAATTAAATACAATGCAGAAAAATTATATATGACTTATTTTTATTTGTTTTCAAGGTATTTTTATTTTATAAATTTTAATGTTAAAAATATAAAAATTATTTTGAAAAATATAAACTTATGTTATAATGTAGAAAATAAAAATATTGGAGGTAAATATCAATGACTAGAATAGAAGATATCTACGCAAGAGAGATACTTGATTCAAGAGGAAACCCAACTGTAGAAGTTGAAGTATATTTAGAAGGTGGAGCAATGGGAAGAGCATCTGTACCATCAGGAGCTTCAACAGGAGAACACGAAGCAGTAGAATTAAGAGACGGAGACAAATCCAGATACTTAGGAAACGGTGTTTTAAAAAGCAGTTGAAAACGTAAATACTGAAATTGCAGAAAACTTAATTGAATGGACGCTTTAGACCAAGTAGCCATCGATAAAGCTATGATTGAATTAGATGGAACTGCAAATAAAGGAAGATTAGGAGCAAACGCTATTTTAGGTGTTTCATTAGCAGTAGCTAAAGCAGCAGCTAATCAATTAAAACATTCCTTTATACAGATATTTAGGTGAGTAAATGCTAAAGAATTACCTGTACCAATGATGAATATCTTAAATGGAGGATCACATGCAGATTCAGCAGTTGATGTGCAAGAATTTATGGTTCAACCAGTAGGAGCTAAAAACTTATAAAGAAAGATTAAGAATGGGTGCTGAAATTTTCCATCATTTAGGAAAAATTATTAAAAGCTAACGGAGATTCTACAAATGTAGGAAATGAAGGAGGATATGCACCTTCTAAAAATAGACGGAACTAAAGGAGCTTTTAAATGTAATTTCAGAAGACAGTTAAAGCAGCTGGATATGAATTAGGAAAAGACATTACATTTGCATTAGATGTAGCTTCATCTGAATTTGCAACAAGAAATGACGACGGTTCATATACTTACACATTTAAAAAGAGAAGGTGGAGTTGTAAGAACTTCTGAAGAAATGATTGAATGGTATAAAGAATTAACTTCTGAATATCCAATAGTTTCAATAGAAGATGGATTAGCTGAAGATGACTGGGAAGGATTTAAAAATTAACTGAAGTTTTAGGAAATAAAGTTCAATTAGTTGGAGATGACTTATTTGTTACTAATACAGTAAGATTAGAAGAAGGAATTAAAAAGGAATTGCAAACTCAATTTTAATTAAAGTTAACCAAATTGGAACATTAACTGAAACATTAGATGCAATCGAAATGGCTAAAAAGCAGGATATACAGCAGTAGTATCTCATAGATCAGGAGAAACTGAAGACGATACAATTTCTGATATCGCAGTTGCAACAAATGCTGGACAAATTAAAACAGGATCAGCTAAGAACAGATAGAATGGCTAAATATAACCAATTATTAAGAATAGAAGATGATTTAGCAGGTGAAGCAGTCTACCAAGGTAAAGCAGCTTACAATGTTAGAGAAAAATGAAAATTTAAAATAATAATATTAAATTATAAAAGATAGAGTGTTAAATGGCACTCTATGTAGTTATATTTTAGACAAAAAGTTTTTTGAAATAGATATAATTTAATATACTGATTTGAAATATATAACAAAATACAAATAAAAATACCAAGTTAAAACTTGATATTTTTGGAAATTATTATAAAGAAATTAAATAATTTACTAATTCTTTTTCAATATCTAAATTAAATTTACCAATTCTAAAAATTATATTTAATTTCATCGTAGTTATTTGATTTTTATTGATAGTATCTGCAACTACATTTGGAAATTCAATTAACATAGTGTGTAATTCTTTTCCATCATTATAAAAAGACAGTAGGTATTTTTAGCCACACCAGTTTTTCTTTTTAAAATGTCTTGACTTTCATCTCTTGAACTATAAGTAATTTTAATTTTATTATTTATTCTAGAGAATTTTTCAAAAATGGAACAACTGCACGACAATCAGGGCAAAAACTTGAGCAACTATGAAAATATTTATTTCTTTTGTTAATTGCTTTTTATTTTTGAAATAGTTTCTTCAGATAAAGTTATTTTATCTAAAATTTTTAATTGTTTTTCACTATATTCACTGTTATCTTTATAAGTTAAATATTCTTTTGAAATTTGCCATATTATCAGACTCCTTTTTATTTTTTTATACAAATATTATAAGATAAAAAGAAAAAGTAAAGAGAATTTTTAAAAATAAAAAAATATTTCATAAAAAGTATGATACTTTTGAATTGTAATTTACAAGTAATTAATACGATAATTTTTTACTTGCAAAAAGTATAAAATATGTTATTATGTTATGTAAAAAGAGTATCTCCGCTTTTTATTGTTTATGCCACTTTAAAGTGGTAGAGATAAAAGAATATTTAGTAAAGAAGGGAGTGAATTTCTTGAAAGAGAAATTAATTGAATTAGTAGAAAAAGAATACGTTAAATCAGACGTACCAAGTTTTAAAGCTGGAGACACAGTAGCTGTTCACTACAAAGTAAAAAGAAGGAAATAAAGAAAGAATACAGGTTTTTGAAGGAGTTGTTATTAGAGTATCAGGTGGTAGTATAGCTAAAAAAACTTCACTGTAAGAAAAGTATCTTCTGGAGTAGGTGTAGAAAAGAATTATGCCTATCAATTCACCAATGATTGAAAAATAGAAGTTAAGAGAATTGGTAAAAGTAAGAAGAGCAAGATTATACTACTTAAGAAACTTATCAGGAAAAGCTGCTAGAATTAAAGAAATTAGAAAATAGCACAAATGAGCTAGCATCGTATGGTGTTAGCTTTTTCTTTATTAAAAGACAAAGTGGAATAAAAAGTAAAATTGAAAGGAATGGTATTATTATGATATTATGGGGGATTTTTATATTATTGCAACATTTTTTTATTAGGATACTTTTTATAAAAGAAAGACAGTAATAGAATTAACAAAAATTTGAAGATAGAGTATTACAAAAATATCATTGGAAGGGACTAAAGAGATGAGATTATTACAAATGTATTGACAATATTGTCATTAATTGTAACAGTAATATTTTTCTTTTTAGTAGATAAAACACCAGACAGATATATTCAAATGAAATTAATTGGTATTTATGGTATTTTTATTGTAAATCTTATTTTTATATTTTAAAAAAGCATGAATATATACTTTTAACAAATTTAGTAATGTTATTTTTAGGACGTTTAATGTTTAATATTTTTAGATTTAGTTTTTTTATATATATTTAGTTATTAATATGGTATTTTCTTTAGCTATAATATATTTTTCAAGAAAAGAAACAAAACAAGAGTTATCTGTTGATTTTTAAAAACAAGAAGCGAGAGAAGATAAAAATAAATTAAATCCTAACAAAATAACAGAAGAAACGGTGGAAATAGAAAGAAGAAAAGAAGTACAATAGGTGTAGCTTTAGCAAGAATTACAACAACGGTTTTAGCAATAGTTATTGTTGGAGTTATACAAAACTTTTATATTGGAAATTATGTAATTCCATCAGGTTCAATGGAACCTATAATAATGGTTAAAGATAGGGTATTTGCAAATATGGCAAAATATAAATTTGTATCACCTAAAAGTGGGAGAAATTATAGCATTTGAAAGAACCGAAAAGATAATCAGTGATGTATACTAAAAAGAATAACGGGGGCACAGGGAACTACATTGCAAATAGTAAATGGTAAAATGCAGGAAAATGATAAAGAACAAGCAATTTTAAATCGTTCATATGCAACAGAAGGAATTTTTATGATAATAAAATTTATGTTCCCAAAAAGGAGATAAAGTTTCAATTAATAAAATAATAATGCTTCCAAAATTAGTAGGAAAAACATCGGATGGAAAAAGTAATTTCAGCAGGGATTTTTGAGGCTTATTATAATGGACAATATGAAGAATTATCGCCTGAAGAATTTTTTAGGAAAATAGGAACAAAACAAAAATTTTTAAAAATATAATTGGAATAGATGATGGTTATGTTAAAGATGATCCAACTAAAAGAATTTTATTATACATTTACATTAAAAGTTGAAGGAAGAAATGAATTAGTTTTACCAATATTAGACTTTTAAATATGATGATGCAACATTTATGAAATTATTAAATGGAGAAAAATAACTTTAACTGATGATTACTATATGGCAATGGGTGATAATACTGAAAAATAGTTATGATTCAAGATATTTTTGGATATGTAGCAAAAGTAGAATAAAAGGGCAATTATTATTAAGATGGTGGCCATTTAATAGAATTGGAATATTATAATGAAAGAATATGAAATATTAAAAATTAAATAAAGAAAAACGGAGATCTCTAGCAAAAATTATTGTTAGAGATTTTTCCTAACTATACACAATAATAATTTTTCAAATACAGTTGATAAAAATATTTTTAGATATATTTAAAAATGATAATTATGAAATTTTTATAATAAAAGATGATAAAGGGCTATGCAATTTATTATGATACTTTAGATGTGATAGATTTATTTGAAATAGCGATAGAAAATAAAGAGCAAAGGCAAAAGGATTAGGAGAACAGTTATTAACAAAAAGTATTGAAAAAAATTATTTAAAAGAGTATAAAAAGTAGACAAAATGGAAAAATTAGAATACTTTTTAGAAGTGAATGAAAAATGTTAAAAGCATTGAAATTGTATGAAAAAGTGGATTTTTGAAAATATCTATAAGAAAAATTATTATGGTTCAGGTGAACATGGGGTAATAATGGAGAAAGGGATAAAGTGTTAAATTAAATAATGAAAAATAACAACAGAACTCAGGTAGGAAAAAAATTATTTATGACAGAGGAAAATTTTTGAAAGAGAAGATGTTACACTAAGAACATTGTTATCTGATGGAGATTTTTGACAATAGAAGGTGAATATAAAGAAGGCAAAACGATAGTAAAAACTTCAATAATAGTAGAACAAAAATGGAGAATATATTGAAGGAGATTGTGATTGTTTAGATTATCAAAAATAGATGTATGTCGTCATAGTTTGTAGCTCTAGGAATGGAAGCTGATCTTGTTAAAAAATGTTATTGATGTTTTGGGAACAGATGAAATATTAATGTTATTTGATGAAAAATTTGAAAAATAGAATCAAAGGTAAAAGAGAAAAATAATAACGACAAGAGAAGCTGATACTAAAAAAAGAGAAAAATTAAATAAAAATAAAGAAAAATAATAGAAAATGTAGAAAAATAGTATTCAATTTGAAAATAATAAAAACAAACTAATATAAAAAGTGAAATTGAATTAATTAAGGATGATTTTTCCAAATAATAAAAATAAATTTTTAAATAGAATTGAGTCTACAAAGGATAAATCTGAATTATTTTTAGAATTAGAAATAGATGAAATAGGATATAGTGATTATCGTTATGGTTATGATTATGAAAGAGAAAATTTTTGATCCGGAATATGTTTTTTAGATTAAAGGTAGGAGCTGGAAAAACTTATTATATAAAGATGTAATAAAATTTGTAACAGCTATAATTAATAATGAAATATATGCAATTACAAATAAATTTATTTATAATCCTGAAATTTATTATTTTTAATGAAAATAATTTACAAATAATAACTGCTATAAATGAATTTTATGAAGAGATGAAAGAAAAAGACATTGTAGTTAGAGATAAAAAGGTATAAAAATTGTAGAAGGATTTTATGATAAAATTTTAGATGTTCTATCTGTTGGTAGAAAAATTTGGAAAAAGAATTTGAATTAGAAAAAGCAAGTAGTTATGAACCGTTATTTATTGAAGATAATGGCGAAATAAAAATTTGAGATATATCACAACTTATAGAAAATAGTAAATATTTTGTTTTTTAAAAATGATGAATTTAAGTTTTATAAAATGACAGATAATGAAAAGAAAATTTTTTTGATGAAATAAAAATAGAAATAATGAAATTAAATAAATTTTTAGAAAAAGATGAGAATATATTAAATTTATTGAAAAATATGAGATAAAAATGGCACAGTATATAGATACATTTAGTGATATAAATTTATATATTCAAGAATGGGACAATAATAGTTCATTAAAAGTTAAAAATTTCTGATGTTATACAAGTTATTGAAAAAGGTAAATATTTTATTCCGAAAGTGAATGTAGAATTATTAGATGCTTTAGATTCGTTAATTGAAAATATTGCTTTAGAAAAATTACTTGATGATGATAGAACTTTATATAATTGATTATGATGGACTTGCAATGTTATCAACTGTAATTGATGAAAATTATAGTGATAAAGTAAACTAAAAACTAGATAGTACAATAAAAAGCAAGGAATATTATAATAAATTTTTGGTGTAAGAAAATTAGAAAATGATTTATTAGATTTTTAAATTTGAAATTGATGGAATAAAAAGAAAATGTTGATGTTGATTTAGTCATTGAGCGATAAAAATGAAAAACATTTGTAACATTATCAAGTGGAGAATTAGTAAAAATAGCAAATAAATCTGTAGAAGAATTGTTAGGAGTGGTTGATTCAATTTCAGGACTAAAGATAGGAAATAATAAAATTTCAAAAATTAAAGCATTGCAATTAGCACAAATATCTCAAAATATAAAAACGGATTTAGATGAAATTTCTGAATTTAAAAAGATGTTTAAACAAATAAGAGAGAGAAAAAGATATTACTCCAAATAATATAAAAAGCAGAATTATTTCCATATCAAAAACAAGGGTTTAATTGGTTTAAAAAAATATGTATGATATTGGACTTGGAGCTATTTTTAGCAGATGATATGGGATTAGGAAAAACATTACAAACAATTTCAATGTTAAATGAGATAATGATAGAAAATAAAGATTTGTTAGTAATAATTGTAGTTCCAACATCTCTTTTACATAATTGGAAAAGAGGAAATTGTTAAATTTTTCTGGGATGATTCCAATTTTAGTTGAAGGATCTGCTAGAAAAGAAAAGAGATTATTAAAAAGCATAAAAAGGGATTTTAATTACAACATATCAAGCGTTAAGAAACGATATTGAAGATTATAAAGAGAAAAATTTTGATTTAGTTATATTAGATGAGCTCAAAGTATAAAAACTGTAACATCTCAAATAAAAAGCTGTAATGAAATTAAATAGTAAAGTTAATTTTGCATTAACAGGAACTCCTATTGAAAATAATATATTGGAACTTTGGTCTATATTTGATTTTTGTCTTACACGGTTATTTAGATACATTAAATAAGTTTAAAAAGTTTATAAAGAAGTATTGATAAATCCTCAATCATAGAAAAATTTAAAAAATATAATTGCACCATTTATATTAAGAAGAACTAAAAAGAAGTTTTTAACAGAGTTACCTGATAAATTTGAAACAGATATTGTCGTTCAACTTAGTGAAGAACAAAAACAACTTTTATTTATCTTATGTGAAAAAGCTAAAAAAAGAAATTAGTAAATTTAATAAAAAAAGAAAATAATAGAATAAAAATACTAGCAAATACTTACAAAAATTAAGACAAATTTGTAACTCTCCTATTTTATTTAAAGATGATTATGATGGACGAATTGCAAAAATTGAAGTTTTTAAAAAGATTTACTTCAGATATTATAGAGAATGATCATAGATTATTAATATTTTCACAATTTGTTGGGACATTAAAAGAAATAGAAAAAGAGTTGTTAAAACAAAAATTGAATATTTTTATATTGATGGTGGAGTTCCTTCAAAAGAAAGGCAAGAAATTTGTAAAAATTTAATGCAGGACAAAAGCAAGTTGTATTAATATCGTTAAAAGCTGGAGGAACAGGATTAAATCTTATTGGAGCCGATGTTGTTATACATTATGATCCTTGGTGGAATATTGCAGTTGAAAATCAAGCAAGTGATCGTGCATACAGAATAGGGCAAAAAAATAGTGTTCAAGTAATTAAACTTGTAACAGAGGGAACTATTGAGGAAAAATTCTAAAAATTCAAGAAAATAAAAGAAAAATTAACTGAAAGTTTAATAGAAGGAAAATCAACAGAAAACATTATTTTGATATGACAGATGATGAATTGATGGAATTATTGTCATAAAAAATGTAAATTTTAAATGATATAAGAAGTAGATAAAAAGCTTTGTACTAATTCGTACAAAGCTAATTTTTATATTTCCATGTGGAAAAATTATTTTCAATTAAATGTCTTAATCCAGAAACAAAATCGTTTTAAAACATTTTCTAAAGAGTATTTCCATCAGTGACAGTAACAGAAATTTTTTTGTTCTTTTTTTCTTTTTGTATTAAATCTTTAACTATATCTTCATCTGTTTTAGTTCCATCAAAATAATGAATCATTAGACTAGTTTTTAATTTAATGTCACCCTATTTGATGATCTAGTCCATTACGACTTGATAAATTGATAATAGGATGATCTGTTGTAGCAAAATATTCTAAATATTTCTTATATCTAGGTAAAATATTTAATTTTTGTTTTTTTAATTCTAATTTTTATCAAATATTTCAATATTTTTGAATAAATTAAATTAATTATAGTAGAAGAAATAAATAATGGTTCAACTTTATCTTTTAAGTGTTCTTCTATCTCATCAATAGTTACAGTTGAAGGGTAAGCTTTTTGTAATATATTCTAGAATTAAACTTTTTGTTCATTACCAATAGTTTCATTTTCAGAAATATATAATCCATTTTCATCTTGATTAAAAGTTGCTCTGTAGTGTAAACTTTTTAAATTAGAAATTTTTATATGTTTTTGAAATATTTATGTTTGAGATATTATCTTTATGAGTGATAATACTACTTCTAAATTGAAGATCATTTAGAAAATCACAATATTGTTCTCTTGTAATATAATCATCTCCACATTCGTTATTTAATTTTTCTTCAATTTCATCGTTTAAAAATAGGGAAAGATTTTTGCAAAAATCAGAATCCATAATATGTTTAAGACCATTTTTCTAATTTTTCATTAAAATTCATAAAAGGTATAAAGGTTTATTAAATACTTCGTAATATTCGTGTAAAAAGATAGTAGTCATTTTTATCAGAAATTGCCTTTATTCAGCTTTAACTCTCTCATTTAATTGAGAATAATCTTTTAAAAATTCAACAGCACCTTTTCCAAAACTAACTTTGTTTTCATTAGTAATTTCTATTCCTCTTGATGATAAATATCTATCTCTAAATATCATAGCATCTTTTATAATTTCTAAATTTTTCCATCCAGGGTATGTGTTGTATGAGTACTGCTAAACCATCTTTAGATAAATTCTTTTTAACTATTTTTAGTATAGCGTCCTGAACTTCAGTAGGAATCCAACTGAACACACCATGGCATATAATGTAATCAAAAATTTCGTCTGTTTCGTATTCCAAAAACATTTTGATGTAAAAAGTTTTATATTTTTGATATCTAAGTGTTTTATAATTACCTTCATTAATTTGAGTTTCAGATAAATCTAATCCAGTAACTTTTGCTTTTGGGTATGATAGAGCAAATGGAATGATATTTCCACCAAAAGAACAACCAATTTCTAATACATTAGCTGTTTCTATTTTTGGAGCATCAAAAATTTAATAATTTTTAAGTTTGTTTTTAATTTTATTGGTTGAGTATTATAAAAATGATTTTTGATGCATAAGGGACTTCATCATAACTTTTTCTAATTTTTATTTTATCGTTATTTATCATTGTTTCTCCTTTAAATATAATTTGATAATATATTATATAATTTTTAAGTAATAAAATCAATTATAAATTTTTATAAAAATAAAAAGATAGAAAATTAATTCTATCTAAGAAATGTTGCACCGCAACAACCTTTACAGGTATTTTTCAAAAATTTTTATTTGAACTTAGTATGTTATAGTAATATTATATAGTATTTTTAAAAAGTCAACATTTATATTGTAATAATCAAATTTAAGGTATAATTATATTATAAAGAATAAATAAAAAGGAGTGAAAATGAAAAATAAAAGAATATTTTATAGGACTTGATATAGGAAACTAATTCTATAGGATGGGCTGTAACTGATACGAGTTATAATATATTAAAGAAAAATAGAAAAATTTTTATATGGTGTACGATTATTTGATGGAGTCTCAGACTGCTGTTGAACGAAGAGTGAACAGAAACAACAGAAGAAGATTAAAAAAAGAAGAAATGAGAGATTAAAATTTTTAAAAATTCTTTTGAAAAGTATATATTAAAAAGATCCTTTATTTTTGAGAGATTAGAAGATTCTTTCTTTTTATGAGGAAGATAAAAAGAATTAAACAAAAATACTTTTATTTAATGATGAAAAATTTTAATGATAAAGATTTTTCATAAAAAGTATCCTACGATATATCATTTAAGATATGAGTTAATGAATAGCAAGGAAGAGCATGATGTTAGAGAAGTGTATTTAGCTATTGCACATATTTTAAAAATAGAGGTACTTTTTATTTGAAAATTTTTGAAGTTAGTGATTCTGAAAAAGTAAATAATAGGGATACTTTTAAAAAGAATTGATTATAAATTTTTGAAGACTATATTGATACTTTAGAAGATATTGATTTTTGAAATAAAAAGATATAGATAAGTTTTGTGATATATTATTGGATTCAAATATGAGAAGAAAGATAAAGAAACTAATTTAAAAATCTTTAGTTAATGGTAAAGATAAAATTATCATTAGACTTTTAATTGGTTTTGAAACTCAATTAGATAAAATATATATAAATAATGAGTCTATAGTTGAAAATAAGGTTAAAATTAATTTTTCTTCTTCTAACTATGATGAAAAAAATATTCTGAAATAGAAAGCTACTTTTAGGAGATGATATTGAGTTAATAGATAAATCTAAAGAAATATATGATTATGTTATACTTCAAAAATACTAAAAAGATTCAAATTCTATTTCGGAGTCTAAAAGTTAAATCGTATGCTAAGTATAAAGAAGATCTTATTAAAGTTAAATATTTTATTAAAAAGTATTTTGGTGATGAAAAATTATAAATTAATTTTTAATTCTGTAGAATACAGAAAAAGTTTTTGGAAATAAAAGAATCTAAATTTAAAGAATTAAAGATAGATGATGAAGATAAAGAAATTTCAGATTATATTATAAATTCTATTTTCAGAAGGGACTTTATTAGAATTACAAAAGAGTATTTCAAATTCTGTAATACCTATACAGTTACATCTTTATGAGTTGAAAATTCTTGATAATGCAAGTAATTATTTAATGTTTTTAAATGAAGTAGATAATACTAATTTTAAGTCTTAAGGAAAAATTATACAAATTTTTGAATTTAGAATTCCATATTTTTATTGAGCCTTGAATGATAGAAGTGAATTTTCGTAGTTGAGAGAAATGACTATAAAGCTAAAAGTATATCCTTGGAATTTTTAATCAAGTGATTAATGTTAGTGATGAAAATTTTATAACTAGAATGACTAGAAAGTGTAGTTATTTGCATAATGAAAATGCGTTAGCTAAAAATTCTTTATTATACTCTAAGTTTATGGTTCTTAATGAATTAAATAATGTTAAAATAAATGGTGAAAGATTAAATACAATTTTAAAACAAAAATTTACAATGAATGTTACTTGTTAAATGAAAAATGAGTAAAAATAAATTGAAAAATGTTAAAAATTGAATAATTTGTATAATGATATTGAAATAACAGGAGTAGATGAATTAAATGCAAGTTTAAAAATCTCACATTGATATGTATAAGATTTTTAGGAGAAGATTTTAAAAAGATTCATATAAAGAATTAGCTGAAAACGTAATATTTTGGATTACTGTTTATAACGTGATAAAAATGATTTTAGAAAAATTACAGAAGTTTACTCAGGTATGCTAACTCAAGATCAAATTAATAAATTATCATCACTAAAAATATTCTGGTTGGGGTAATTTGTCTAGAAAAATTTTTAACTGAAGTTGAACATTATGGAGAAGAAACTGCTGGAGAATACGTTAATTTAATAGATATGATGTGGGATTGTTCTCTTAATTTAATGGAGCTATTGAGTAATAAGTATAAATTTTTAGAATCTTTAGATGAATTTAAAGAAGTTAAAGTGATAAATAAATTAAATTATGAAGATATAATGGAAGATCTTGTTTTATCTCCAAGTGTTAAAAGGTCTGTTTGGCAAACTTTAAGAATTATTGGAGAAATTAAAAATAATGAAAATATGATCCCTAAAAAAGTATTTGTGGAAGTAACTAGAAAAGAAGATATAGTTAAAAACGAGGGAAAAGATAAAAGAAAAAACAATTAGAAGAAAAGTATAAAAACATTAAAGATGATGATAAAAATATACTTGAAGAATTAAAAATACAGATGAAAAAGAATTTAGACGTAAAAATTATATTTATATTTCACACAAATGGGTCGTTGTATGTATAGTGGAGAAAATATACATTTAGAAGATTTATTTAATTCTAATATTTATGATATAGATCATATATATCCAAGATCTTTAACTAAAGATGATTCTTGGAATAATTTAGTTTTAGTTAGAAAAAGATATAAATGGAGCTAAAAGTAATGATTATCCATTATCGAATGATATTAGAAAAGCTGAGATATACATTTTGGACTTTATTAAAAATAAAGGACTTATAAGCGATATAAAATACGAAAGATTAATAGGTAGTGAAGAATTAAAGTCCTGCAATTTTAGAAAAAGTTTGTTGCAAAGACAGTTAGTTGAAACTAGTCAAACAATTAAAAATGTTAGTAGAAGTGCTTAAAAACAATGTTTACAAATACACAAATGTGTTATGTTAAAAGCTGAAGGTGTTTCAGAATTTAGAAAAAGATACGAGTATTTCAAAGTGAGAGAAATTAGTGATTTACATCATGCTCATGATGCATATTTGAATATAATTGTCGGAAATGTTTATAATGAAATTTACTAGAAATCCTATTTTATGGTTGATAGAGATGAAACAAAAATGGTAAGAACGACTATAATTTAGAAAAATGTTTGATAATGATATTTTTGTTAAAAGATAGAAAGATTTTTGATAAAGAAGAAGTAAATATTGAAAGATTTTTATATCAAAATTTCCTTTAGTAACAAAAAGAACTAAAAGAGGAAAAAGGAGCTATATCTGATTTACAATTAATATCTAAAAAGCAGTTGATCTTAAAAATATGTATATACCAATTAAAGGGAATAATAGCATATTAGCTAATAATTTAGAGAAATATGGTGCTTTTAATAAAAGTTTCTGGTTCATATTTTGCTTTTAGTTAGTCATATTGTTAAGAAAAAGAGTTAGAACTTTAGAGACTATACCAGCTTTATATTAGCAAAATAAAAATAGAAGAAGATTTAATTTTATATTTTGAAGAAAAATAAAATTAATTGAACCTAAAATATTAATAGAGAAAATTCAATAAAATCTGTTTTAAAATTAATAGCTGTTATTATACATTAAGAGGAAGAACGGGAAATGACCTTATGATAATTTAGATGTACAGTTGAAATTAGGAAAAGTTGAAACAAACTATATTAAAAATATTATTAAATTTAATGAAACAGGTGTTAATAGAAAAGATAAAAAAATAATAATTTTATTATAACAGTAGAATATAATAAATCTTTATTTGAGAAATTATCAATAAAATTACTAATACTATATTTTATTATAGAAATAATAAAGGAAAAAGAAAATGCGGTTTTAAAAATACTAGATAAAGATAAATTTGATAATTTAGATTTAAAAGAGTCAATGTAGTGCTATTATTAAGATATTAGGATAGTTTCTCTAATTCTAGAGATTTATTTGGATTTATCTGATTTTGGTGGGGCTCAATTAGCAGGAATTTTGAAATTTGGTAAGAATATTGAAAATCTTGAAGAAATTAAATTAATAAGTAAATCAATAACAGGAGCTGTGAAACTGAAATAGATTTAAAAATTGTAAGAGTGATGAATTATGAGTTGGAGATTAGTTAATATATCAAGATATCTAAATTGGATTTAAAAATTAAATTATTTAGTAGTGAGAACGGAAAATAAAATAACAAAAATTAATTTGAGTGAAATTTCAACATTAATAGAGAGAGTACGGCAGTATCACTTACTGCCGCTCTATTAAATGAAATGATAAGAAGGAAAAATAAAAATTATAGTTTTGTGATGAGGAATCCATCTTCAGAATTGATTGGATATTATGGTAGTTCAGATACAAGTTTAAGAGTTAGAAGCTCAAATTGTTTGGAATGATGAAATTAAAGAGTTGATTTGGGCTGAAATAGTTATAGAGAAGATTGAAATCAATCTAAAATAATAAAGAAATTTTTCATTGAATAATTATGAATTGATGCAAGAATATGTGAATGAAGTAAAATTAAATGATTTAGACAATAGGGAAAGATACGCTGCAAAAAGTGTACTGAATTCATTATTTTGGGAAAAAGTTTTAGTCGAAGTACTAATTGTTCTATAAATTCGGCACTTAATTATGGGTACATGATTATGCTTTCTGCATTTAATAGAGAAATTGTTTCTAGTGGTATTTAACTATGTCGAATTCATCACAAAAATATGTTTAATCAATTTAATTTGTCATGTGATTTTATAGAGCCTTTTGAGTATTAGTAGATGAAAGAGTGTACCTTAATATGCCGGGAAAAATTTGAAAAGGAAGAAAAATGATGATGTTAGATGTATTGAATAATCAAGTTAAAATAGATGGTAAAATACAATATGTGAATAATGCAATAAAAATATATGTTAATAGTATATTTGAAGCGATTAGAAGAAAAAGATATATCAAAAATAAAATTTTTTTAGATTGTGAATAGTTATAGATTTATGCGTATTCTTTTTATTTTTGATTTTACCATCTGTTACTTATAACGATTTAAAACAATATAGAAATTTTTAGAAAAATATCTCATTTAAAAAATAGATTTATGATGATTCAAGAGTCGGTGTATATGAGGTTATTATTAAATTCAAGTATGGTTAAAATAATATGTGAAAGTTTAGAAAAATAAACCTTCAAAATGGACTAGTTCAAGTTTTAGTTATAACAGAAAAGCAGTATGAACGGATGTAGTGGGTGAAGGGAAAAAGTGAAGTTTTAAATACGACAGATAGATTGGTGATATTATGATTTTAATACATAGGATATATCTAATCCAATAAAATTTGATGAAGAAAATATAAATATTTTTGATATTAGAAAATATTTTTATAGATAAAGTAAATGAAATAATTGGACAAGTAGAAAATAATGACGGAAATTTTATTCTTATGAATGAAAAAGGAGAAGAGTTAAATTTTTCTAAAAATTGTAAATGTAGTTACTGATTTATTTTTGTTTAAATTTTGATTCAAAGAAAATTAAAACAGTGATTTTAAATGAGTTAAAATATAGCAAATTCAGAGATTTATTTTTACTAAAAATTAAAAATTTAGAAGAAAAATATAAGAGAATTGATGTTAGAAATAATGTATAACTGTGATTATGAATTAGAACTTACAGAAGAGTTTGATATATCAAAAATTATTTTAAAATATTTGATGTTTCTATTTCACAAAATTATAGTAATATGGTTGAAAAATTTATTTCATATATTGATATATTAACAGATATTTTAAAAATTAAACTTGTTTTTGCGTGAATATATTGAATTTTTGAAGAAGTTGATAGAATAGAGATATATAAATATCTACTTGCTAAAAAGAAAAATGTTATTTTTATTGAGAATAATTATTCTTATGAGAAAATAGAATATGAAAAAATATATAATTGATAAAGATTTTTGTGAAATATATAAATAGAAGTAAAGTATGTTATTTAGTAAGGTTATCAAACAGAGACGGCGATGGTGTAGCTTGTGAATAAGTTTGAGAAGTATGTTATTTAGTAAGGTTATCAAACCCCATTAGTAACTCTATTAACTTTAATCATGTTTGAGAAGTATGTTGTTTAGTAAGGTTATCAAACCCCATTAGTAACTCTATTAACTTTAATCATGTTTGAGAAGTATGTTATTTAGTAAGGTTATCAAACCCCATTAGTAACTCTATTAACTTTTAATCATGTTTGAGAAGTATGTTATTTAGTAAGGTTATCAAACCCCATTAGTAACTCTATTAACTTTAATCATGTTTGAGAAGTATGTTATTTAGTAAGGTTATCAAACATTGAACGAGGTGCAAATATTAAAGCAGTAGTTTGAGAAGTATGTTATTTAGTAAGGTTATCAAACTGGGATTAGATATTCATTAAAATGAGTCTGGCTTTGAGAAGTATGTTATTTAGTAAGGTTATCAAACCATTTGGGTCTGGAATCTGCCTTTTTACTAGTTTGAGAAGTATGTTATTTAGTAAGGTTATCAAACGAATAAAAGATTTAAAAGAACATAACATCTGTTTGAGAAGTATGTTATTTAGTAAGGTTATCAAACCTTTAGAATTTGGAGAAGTTAAAGAGACCGGTTTGAGAAGTATGTTATTTAGTAAGGTTATCAAACTTTCCATAATTGTTGGTCTTAAATACCTGTGTTTGAGAAGTATGTTATTTAGTAAGGTTATCAAACAAATTATTTTAATATATCCTTCAGAAGAAAAGTTTGAGAAGTATGTTATTTAGTAAGGTTATCAAACCGCAAAATAATGTACTAAGTTCAAATAAAAAAATTTTGAGATTACCTATAAAGGTTGTTGCAGTCAACATTTTATTAGATAGAATTAATTTTCTATCTTTTTATAAAAATATAAAAATTGTTATTTAAAAATAAAAAGAAATATTTGACATTTACTAAAATATCAATATAATATAAGATATTATTTTTGAATATAAGAAAAGAGGCTTAAAATGATAGCATTAGTTGTGGATGATACAGCTTTTTATGGAGAGAAGATATAAGAGAATTATTAGAAGAACAAGGATGCAGTAGTAGAAGAAAAGATGGATTAGAGGGTGGAACTTTATAAAAAAATCAATCCTTCGATTGTAACGATGGATATAAATATGCCGAGAATGCATGGACTTGACGCATCAGAAGCAATTTTGAAATATGATGAAAATGCGAGAATAATGTTATGCAGTACAATGATTGCATTTGATAATTATAGAAAAATGGGAGAAAAAATAGGAGTTAAAGCATTTTTAACTAAACCGTTTTTCGGATGAAGAGTTTTTGATGAATTTAGTAAATTAATTGTATAAAATTGAGGGAGTAAAAATGAAAAATATAGAGCGGTAGTCAGTGATTTAGATGGGACATTGTTAGGATTAGATCTATATGCCGTCAAAATATACTAAAAATAGTAAATAAACTTATAGAAAAAGGAATTAAATTTTATATTGCGACAGGGCGAAACTATAATCAAAACTAAAAATTATTTTAGATGAATTAGAGATAAAAATACTGTTAATAACATCAAATGGAGCTATGATTTATGATGAAGATGGGAAATTAATAAAAAGAAGAAACTATTAATAAAAAGATGTTGAAACAATATTGAGTATAGATTATAAAAATATGGTATTAACATAATACAAAATTTTTTTATTGTGGAAACGATTGGTATACAAGAAAGGGTGGAAGAAAAACGAATTTTAAGTACTGTTGACTTTGACTTTAATGTTTTACCTAAAGAGATAACATATAAAAATTATAGATAAAAATCCATAAGATATTTTATTTTTGGTGAACCTCAAGAATTGAAAAAGTTAGAAGAAGAGTTACTTTCTAAAAATGAGTGAAGATGTAGCATTGATTTATGTGTTAGATCATTGTATGGAAATTTTTCAAAAAGCAAATAAAGCGATAGCTGCTAAATTTTTTATTAGAAAAAGAAAATATAGGACTTGACGAAGTTGTAAGTTTTGGAGATGGAGAAAAATGATTTTGAGTTATTAACAGAAGTTGGACAAGGTTATATGATGGAAATGTTATTGAAAGGCTGAAAAACTTATTACCCTAAAAGATTTTTCCTGCTGTTGATAAGAATAGTGAAGATGGAGAGGCGAAAAATTAGTTGAATTATTTTTCATTGTATTAAAAAGAAGAATTTATTTATATAAAAATACAAAAATATTTTTATTTTTAGAAAAATAGCACTTGATAATTTTAAATAAAAATTCAAGTGCTATTTATATTTATAATGTTAATAACTTTCTATATTTTCAGGTAAATAGTACATAGGTTTATTTTTGATTAGATTCTAATAATTTTATTGTATCCGTTAATTTTTGAGTATTATAGCTATTTTTCAAATTTAGAAATAATATTTAATTTTTCTAAAATCAAAGAAGTTAAAAAAATTTAAAAAGTTTCTTTAAAATCAATTTTCAGAATAAATATATTCAACATTGTAATCATTATTTAATTTTTAAATCTTTTGCCATAATTTTTATAACTTCATCTAATGAAGTTGATATCATCAACAAGTTTAATTTGTTTTGCTCATTTCCCAACCAAATTTTTCCCTTGAGCATAATTTTCAAGTGTACTTTTCATTAATTTTTCTTGATTCAGAAACTCTGCTTTTTAAATTCATTGTAAGTTCCACTCATTGATTCAATAATTTTATTTTTGATTCTTTAGATAAAGGCACGAAAGAATCGTACATATCTGAATATTTCCTTTTGAAATAGTATTGAATAGAATCCATATTTGTTTTGTGCGTTATAAAAATTTAGGAAACATAGAAACAACTCCAATAGATCCTGTAATTGTAGCATTATCAGCAAATATTTTTACCAGCAGCTGAAATATAATATCCACCAGATGCGGCAGTTTCAGCCATAGAAACATAAATGGAAGATTAATATTTTTAATGCTTGATATATAATTTTCGTAGCTTTAAAGCAGATCCACCACCTGAATTAACACGAAAGACAATTCCTTTTTAAATTTTCTATATTTGATAATTTTTCAATTTTTTTAGCATATTTTCAGGCGTTATGTTTATAGAGCTATCGTTAGTAGAATCGTATAAAATATTACCTTCTGCATATAAAAACAGCAATAGTGTCATTATGTCTATGTAAATAATCATGAATATTAGTTTCGTTATCGTTATAATAATCGTAAATATCAATAATTTGATCATTAGGAATATTTTTCTAGCTAAAAATCACTATAGTACTCTAAATGATCAACTAGACCTTTATCTTTTGCAGAAAAAGGAGATAAATTTATATTTTTTACCATTTAAGATATCTTGATTAAATGTGGTAGAATTTATATTTCTGTTATTTGAAATATTTGAAACAAAAATTTTGATATCTATTTTCAAAAATTCTAGTAAGTTCACCTTTTAATTCATTTGACATTGTATTAGAAGTATAATTTTCACCATAAGATTTGTAATCTCCTATTCTAACGACCTCCATGTCTACTCCTAATTTATTTAATAATCCCTTATAGTATAAATCAGAATAATGATAGCCAGTCAAAGAAAACATTAGCAGAATGTGTTGGAAAGACTATGATTTCATCAGCAATAGATGCTAAAGTATAATTTGAATTATCAATATTTGAACCAATCGCATATATTTTAAAATTATCACTTTTTATTTCTTTAAATTTTTTTATTTAATTCTTCAATTTTAGCTGAAGATAAATCGATTTCATCTAAATTGATGATAATTCCTTTAATTTTTACTTTTTCATATATTCTAAACTATTTATAATATCACTAAATGATAGATTAGTGTTTTTCGTTAATAATATTATTTAAAAAGAAGAATTTAAAATTTTATCTTCAGTAATATTATTTGGGTTAAATAAAAACATAAGAATAATTTTTTATTTGTATTTTTCTTGAATTATTGAATTTTTATTTTTGAAATGAAAGTGGTTGTAATTCCAATTCCTAAAATTATAAAAATACAAATAGTTAACGATAATTTTAAGAAAAAGAATAAATTTCTTTACATGTAAATAAAAGAAATCGTTTTATTAAATTAAAAAATCCATAAATTCTCCTAATTAAAAATATGGTATATTATAGCATTTTTCAAGGATAAATATCAATTATTAAAAGAGAAAAATATAAAAATTTTATTGTTGACATATTTTTATTTATGATAATATATGCCTTGTCCATGTGTGTTTGAAAAAAACAAAAATGGATTTAGGTGAGCGGCTTTCGTTTAGTGTGTTAGGACTCTGGTTTTCATCCCGGCAACAGGGTTCGATTCCTCTAAGCCGTACCCATTTAATACAATTAAATATTATTGATGAAGTAGTTTGTCGCATAGCTCAGTTGGGAGAGCACCTGCCTTACAAGCAGGGGGTCACTGGTTCGGAGCCCAGTTGTGACCACCATTTGTCGGAGGTGTAGCTCAGTTGGTTAGAGTGCCTGCTCTGTCACGCAGGATGTCGCGAGTTCGAGTCTCGTCACTTCCGCCATTAAATTACATTCATCATTGTGGTGATATTTTGCCGCTTTAGCTCATCTGGTAGAGCAGCTGACTTGTAATCAGCAGGTGGTTGGTTCGAGTCCGACAAGCGGCACCATACTTAAGGTTTGGTGGGGTTCCCGAGCGGCCAAAGGGAGCAGACTGTCAAAATCTGCCGGCTCAGCCTTCGAAGGTTCGAATCCTTCCCCCACCACCACTATAATCATAATTTTTAAAAATAATAAATAAATAATAGTAGTTACTTTTTGGGAGGAAATTAAAATGGTAAGAAAGTTAAAAAGGAGCTAAAGCATCTGGGGGAAGTCAACAAGATATAATTAAACAAGCACAAATGATGCAACAAGAAATGTTAAAAATACAAGAAGGATTAAAAGATAAATTTGTAGAAACATCAGTAGCTGGTGGAGGAGTAACAATTAAAGCTAATGGTCAAAAAGAATTAGTGAACTTATCAATTTCTTTAGATGTTTTAAAAAGATGCAGTTGAAGAAGGAGATTCTAGCAATAGTTTCAGATTTAATTATTAATGCAGTAAATGAAATTTTAGCAAAAAGCTGAAGAAATGGCAGAAAAAGAAATGGAAGTAGTAACTGGTGGAGTAAGTATTCCAGGATTATTCTAATAAATATTGAAAATAAAATAGAGAAAATATATTTTAAGTTGGACGTTAAGGTTCAGTTTTTGTTTTATAAATTGAAAAATATGATAAAATAAGAGTATAAAACTAAAAATAAGAGGTTAAATTATGATATATTTAGATAATGCGGCAAGTACAAAGCCAAAACAAGAAGTTATAGATGTTTTAGTAGAAACAATGCAAAATAATTATGAAATCCTGATGCAATTCATGAATTTTTCACATGAGATAGCTATAAAAGCATCAAGAAAGATAGTTGGAGATTTTTAGGAGTACCGGCAGATAGAATATTTTTACAGCAGGTGGTGAGATGGAAATAATTTGATTTTACAAGGAATAATAGATGCAAATAAAAACTAAAAACATATAATAACAACAACGATTGAGCATCCAACAGTGTATGAAATTTTTAAAGATTGTGAAAATAAAGGATTTGATGTTGATTATCTTGATGTGTGTCACGATGGATATGTAAACTTGGACTCAATTAAAAGAATTGTTAAGAGAAGACACGATGTTAGTTTCTGTTGGAGCTGTAAATAGTGAAACAGGGGCAATTCAAGATTTTGGAAAAATTGCTAAAATAATAAAAGATAAAATAAAGAAATTTATTTTCATACGGATTTTGTACAAGGATTGGGAAGTGTTGATATAAAATTTGATAAAATTCCGGTAGATGCAGTGACTGTGAGTGGGCATAAAATTTATGCCCTCAAAAAGGTGTTGGAGCAATTTATTTAAAAGAAACGGTGAAAATAAATAATATTATAAAGGAGCAAATCCTGCGAATGGAATTGTCAAAGGACGATGCCAACGGAACTTATTTTTAGCGTTCACAAAAAGCAGTAGAATTATTAGATATTATAAAAAGATATAGAACATGCAAAAATTAAAAAGAAAGATTAATATAGAAGAAAAATATTGAAAATGTTAAAATAAATTCACTTTTTAGATGATCAAGTTCAAAAATATTAAATGTATCGTTTATAGGAACAAAAAGGAGAAGTTTTAACTCATTTCTTAGGAATGAATGAAATTTATATTTCAACAGGTTCGGCTTGTTCGTTCTAAAAAGGAAATAGTAGAGTTTTAGAAAATATGAAATTAGAAACCAAAAAGTGATAGAAGGTGCAATTAGATTCAGTTTTGGATGTCAAAAACACTTTAGATGAAATTGATAAAGTTGTGGAAGTATTGAAAAACGAGTGTAGCACAACAAGAAAAATGAGATAAAAAGAAAGGAAAAGAAAATGAGTAAAAATTTATTAAACTCTGTTGGATTATCTTATGGGGAAATAGCTTTAAAAGGTAAAAATAGAGGACAATTTGAAAGAATGCTTAAAAATAAAAAATAAATAGAAATGTATCTGGAATTGATTACAAATTAGTTGATGATATGTCAAAATTGTATGTAGTGTCAAATAATGAAAATATAGTAGATATAACAGATAGATTGAAAAAGTATTTGGAATTGTGGCTATGAATCCGTCAATTAAAGTAGAAAAACAGATGAAACTATAAAAAGAAGGAGTGTTAGCTGTAGCAAATGAAGTTTTATGAAAATGGAGCTAGAAATTTTTAAAGTTACAGTAAATAGAAGGATAAAAATTTGAGAAAAATTCTATGATTATGCAAAGAGAACTTGGAGGACATATTTTAATAAATAGTCCATTTGAAAATGTAAAAATGAAAGATCCTGATGTGATGATAAATGTTGAAATAAGAAAAAGATGTTTACATTTACACGAAAAGAGTTAAAACTTATGGTGGTTACCACTTGGTTCGATAGTGAAAAGGTCTTGTACTTTTATCAGGAGGAATTGACAGTCCTGTTGCAGTCGTTTATGATGGCAAAAGAGGAATGAGACTTAATTTTGTGACATTCCACAGTTTCCCATTTACGAGCAAACAAGCGTTAGAAAAATAAAAAGAACTTACTGACATTTTTATCGATGTACATGGAAAAGTTAGGCTATATGCAATTAATATTTTGGAAATACAACAAACGATAAATGAAAAACAAGAAAAGAGTACGCAACAATTTTTAAATAGAAGGGCAATGATGAGGTTAGCAGAAAAATTGGCTAAAAGCATGGAATATCAGGCATTAATTACAGGAGAAAGTCTTGGGCAAGTAGCTCTCAAACTTTGGGTGGACTTACATGTACAAATGAGTGCAGTTGAAACAATGCCAGTATTTTAGACCTCTTATTGAATGGATAAAACAGAAATAATTGATATTGCAAAAAGAAATAGAACATATGAAAAATCAATAGAACCACATGAGGATTCGTGTAGCAATGTTTTTCACCAAAACATCCAGTAACAAATCCAAAATTGGAAGATGTACTGCTTGAAGAGTCAAAAATTGAGAATTAGTGATGAAATTTTTAAATAAAATATTTAGTGAAAAAGAATATTTTAATTTTTGGTTAAGACTAATTTATAAATACAAATTAAATATATTTTTAAGTTGATGAAAATAAGGATAAAATACTATTGATAGAATAGTAAAAATACTATATTAGAGTGAATTTAAGATATGGAATTTATACATGAATATTGGTTAACGTCTAATTCAATAGATGAGAAAGATAAAGAAGAATTAAGAGCTTTAGAAGGAAATGAAAAAGAAATTGAAGATAGATTTTTAAAGATTTAAGTGGAACAGGTGGAATTAGGAGGTGTTAGAGGAATTGGGACTAACAGAATCAATAAATATGTAATTAGAAAAGCAACTCAAGGTTTAGCCAATTATATGTTAAAACATAATGAAAAAGATGCTAAAGAGCAAGGAATTACTAATAGCACATGATTGTAGAATCGGATCAAGAGAATATGCGTTAACACGGCAAGAGTTATGGCTGCAAATGGAATAAAAAGCTTATATTTATGAAGATTTAAGATCAACTCAGAATTATCATTTGGAGTAAGATATAAAGGTTGTATGGCTGGAATTGTAGTGACTGCAAAAGTCATAATCCAGTAGAATATAATGGATATAAAGTTTATTGGAAATGATGGTGCGCGTTGTAGATCCGCACGCTCATCTATTGTAGCAGAAGCTAACAAATTGCAACATTAGAAGGCAAAAGTAGTTTCTGAAGAAGAGGAAGAAAAAGTGGATTAATCATTCAATTAGATAGTCAAATTGATGAAGATTATATAAAAGAGATTAAAAACAAACATTGAAAACGGATATTCCAGGTAAAGATGACTTTAAAATAGTTTACACCCTTTACATGGAACTGGTGGAAGACCTATGGAAAGAATTTTAACTGATTTCGGTTATAATTACACAGTTGTAAAAGAACAAATTAAGCCAGATGGAAACTTCCCAACTGTAGTTTACGCAAATCCAGAAAGAAGTGGCTGCATTTTAAGCTAGTAAAACTAGCTGATGAAATTGGAGCAAAATTAGTTATGGCTAATGACCCAGATGCTGATAGAATTGGAATAGCAGTAAAAGATACAAACAATAATTGGTACTATCCAAATGGGAATCAAGTAGGATTGTTATTATTACAATATTTTATTAAATAATAAAAAGATATAGCTAAAAATGCAAAAGTTATAACTACTGTTGTGTCAACTCCAATGATAGATGTTGTAGCTAAAGCTATAAAGGAATTGGAGTGATAGAAAAACACTTACAGGATTTAAGCATATTGGAGAAAAATAAGACAATTTGAAAAATAAAGAATTGGACGGAGAATACTTGATTTGGATTTGAGGAAAGCTATGGTTATTTAACTGGAACACATGCAAGAGATAAAGATGCTTTAGTAACTTCAATGGTAATAGCAGAAATGGCAGCTTATTAGTAATTCAATAGGTACATCAATTTATGAAGAATTACAAAATTTATGCTGAGTTTGGATTCTACTTAGAAGGGAATCGAGTCAATCACATTAAAAAGGTAAAGATGGACTAGGAACAAATGGGCAGCGTTGATGACAGACTTGAGAGAAAATGTAAAAGATACTTTATTAGGGATAAAAATAAAAAGAGATTTCAACTTACATAAAGAATATAATTTAGAAACAGAGAAGAAAAAGAAATTCACTTGCTAGAGAAAAACGTGTTACAGTTTTGTATTAGAAGACGATACTTTCATTACAGCAAGACCGTCAGGAACAGAACCTAAAAATTAAATTTTACTTTAGTGTAAATGCTGATTCAAATGAAAATGTAAAAAGCTAAATTAGATGAAACTATGAAATCATTTAAAGGAATTTTAAAAATATGATTCTATTTTATTATTTTTAGGAAATGAAAATATATTGAAAGGTAATAAAATGTTAGATAAAAACAAGGAGAGAGATATGTAGATGGAATATATTTACATATCCCTTTTTGTGCTCATGAAATGTGAATACTGTGATTTTTGTACATATATTAATATGGAAAAAGAATATGGTAAATATACAGAATATATATAAAAGAATTAAATATGTATCCAAAATATAAATATAATACAGTTGTATTTTGGTGGTGGAACTCCTTCGGTACCTCGTATTGAAATGATTACATTTTTAATAATATTGAAGTAGAAAAATGCAGAAATAACATTAGAATTAAATCCAAATGATATGAAAAAGAAAATTAAAGGGAATTGAGAGAGTTAGGAATAAATCGTTTTAAGCTATTGAATACAAAGTTTTCAGGATCATATACTAAAATTTGTAGGTCGTGATCATAATGGTGCTGATGCAATACGAGTTTTTCAAGAAGAAGAGAAGTTGGATTTGATAATATAACATAGATTTGATGTTTGGTATACCTAACCAAACAATGGAAGATTTAAAAAGGATTTGAGATAATAAAAGAGATACAGCCAGATAATGTTTCAATTTATTCTTTAATTTGGGAAGACAGGGAACGATCGGGAAACTTAAACGAGGAATTTTAAAGGAAATGGATCAAGATTTGGAAGTTTGAAATGTTTGAAACGATAATAAATTTTTAAAAGAAAAATGGTTATAATCACTATGAAATTTCTAATTTTTCTAAAAAGGAATGGAAGGTAGACATAATGAAAATATTGGAGAAATGAGCAGTTTTTAGGAGTTGGAATGAGTGCAGCTAGTTTTTATAAAAATAGGAGATATAGCGGTGTGAGAACTTAAAAATATTATAGCTTTAATTGATAAAAATGAAATTCCGATAGATGAAAGTGTAGAGATAATAGATGAAATTGAAAAAGAAAAATTGAGAAAGATGTTAGGATTAAGACTTGTAAATGAAGGAATTTTTATATTTTGCAGACAAAAATGTAGAAAAATTAGTTAAAAGATACGGGTTACTTGAAATTTTTAAAAATGAAAAAGAAAAAGATTGAGGATTGACTCAAAAGGAATTTTGTTGAGCAAAATAATGTTTTATGGAATTTATTTAAGTGAAAGGCAAAATGGAATTAAAAGAAATTATTGATAGAAATTATAATGAAATATTGGAAAATGTATATTCTCCTTATCCTGAAAAGTTAAAATTTTATTTGTAAGTAAATATTTTAATGTAGAAGAACACAAACAGATAGTAGATATGGGATATCGTTATTTTGGGAGAAAATAGAGCTCAACTTTATAGAGATAACTAGCATATTTTAATGAAATTCGAGATGAAAATAGTAAAAATTTAACATGGGATTTTATTGGGAGGTTGCAAAATAAAAATAAAGTATATAATGAGACAGTGTGAATTTAATTCATCTCAATAGATTCTTATGAACTTTTGTATGAAATTGATAAGAAAGCTCAAAGAAAAATAACAAGAAAATACAAGGTTTAATTCAGTTAAATGTTTCAAAAGAAAAATCAAAAACAGGGATTTATATTGAGGATTTAAAAAGATTTTTGAAAATATTTTAATTGTTCAAATGTAGAAATAAAAAGGATTTTGGCGACAATGGCCTTTAGATGTGCTACAAAACAAGAATTGGAAAAATATTTTGCAAAAATGTATAATTTAGAATGTTCATATACAAATTTAACAGAATTATCTATGGGAATGTCTAATGATTATATAGAAAGCTTTTAAAATGGAGCAACAATTATTAGAATAGGAACTAAGTTGTTTGAAAGTTAGTATAAGAATGGAGGTTTAACATTGGGACTAGGACTTTTTAGCACTTTTTGGTGGAGAAGATGATGAAAAAGAAGAAGAATATTTTGAAGAAGAATATGTCTCCACCAAGAAAATGACTAATAGAAATACAAATGATGATGAAAAAGAAAAAGTAGTGGAGTTTATTTACTTCACAGAAGGAACAGAGAAAAATGCCAAATAATTATGTTTCAATTATAAGACCAAAAAGTATTTGAAGACGCAAGAATAATAGCTAATTCTATAAAAAGAAAATAAAGTTGTTACATAGTTTAGAATACTTAGAGTTTGAAGTAGGTCAAAAGAGTAATTGATTTTGTTAGTGGAGCATCATACGCAATGGATGCAACTTTAACAAAAGTTACAGAAAAAGTTTTAACAAGTATACCTAATGGTGTTGGTTTTGAAGATATTGACACATCAGTCAGGAAACAATGAAAAAGAAAAATTATTATAATAAAATATGTACCCAAAAAGTTAAGATAATGCTTTTTAGGTACAACTACTGGAATGTTTGGTTTCGACAGGACAGAAAGCTCGTTATTTGCAAGTAGACGGAAGTCTTTAAATTCAACTTAAAAATAATCGGAAACGATAATCACGCATTAGCTGCCCAATAGCGGCAGCTCATCATTACACTGATCTCGCCATTTTTGGTGTAAATGATGTCATTTTAAATGGCTTACTTTAATATATGATTATGTTATTAGAGGACAATTTATAATCTCGCTTACGGACTTTTGTTTATTTAATATCCGTTGGTTAAAGAGCTAAATAAACTAAACTTGTAGAGGATAGTGAAAACTTTTTATTTTGGACACGGGTTCGATTCCCGTCATTTCCACCAAATAATAAAAATAAGAATATTATTATAATGAGTTATAAAGTTTAGAATTAAATTATGATAAATCATTTTGTGTATTACATTTTTCTCATAATGAATTAATGGTATATGAGTTATGATAAAAAGTTAATAAAATTTTGGAGGAAAATGAATACAAAAGGGATTATAACAGGGCAACATTATTGGCAGCGTTATTCGCATTTGCAGTACAACAAACCATTAAGTGCCAAAATAACAACAGAAAAGGCATTAGAAATAGTTAAAATACATGCAAAAGCTTTGCAAAAGATGCAGCTAGATAAAATAAAGTTAGATAGTGATTATGGGAGAACTATTTATGAAGTAAGTTTTTAATGATGGAAGCAAAAAGTTTGACTCATGAAATAGATGCAAATACTGGAGAAGTTTTAGATTTTTCAGAAGAAGAAGAAGTTTATAGATATTCTTATAATGAAAATGTAGATAATAGATATACAGATAAAAACAGATTAAGTAGAGATCAAATCGTAAAAATAGTATTAGAAAAAGTTAAAAGGGGCAAAACAAAGTAATATTTCTAAATTAGCATTAGATGTAGATCACGGATATGAAGTTTATGAAGTTGTAATCTATTTGAATAATGTAAGATATGAATTTGACTTGAATTCTCAAACTGGTGAAATTGTTTCATGGGAAGAAGAAACAGTTAAAAAGAAAATAACGATAATAATTAACAATCTAACTTAACTCCTAAAAATAATGGAATTTCACTTTTTAAAAAGTGAGAATTTTTATTAATCTAGTAATTACAATATAAAGTGTCATATTATGAGTTACAATTTACAAGTTAATAGGTGTAAAGAAAAATACTTGACAAGAAAAAGAAAAATGTATAATAGATTAAGATGATTGAAATGACTTATAATTTAAAAAATAAATTTGGAGGAATAAAATGTTAAAATTAAGATTAACAAGATTAGGGAAGAAAAAGAGTACCTTTTATAGAATTGCAGCAATGGAAGATTAACAAGAAGAGATGGTAAAGCAGTTGCTTATTTAGAACATACAATCCCTTTAGCTGAAGAAGGAAAAACAAGTAGTATTAAAAAGAAGAAGAAATTTTTAAGATTTTTAAGCAATGGAGCACAAACTCAACTGAAACTGTTAGAAGTATTTTTAGTTAAACAAGGTGTATGGGAAAAATTCCAAGCAACTAAAAAGAAATAAGACAGTAATTTATTAAATTAATTAGTGTGAAATAGTTTAGTGTAAACTTTCAAATAGTATATGATGAATTAATCATAGATAATTTGAAAAGTTTTTATATTCTTTATATTATGTAAAATGAAATGTATTTTAAATATCATTTAATATAATCAAAGGTCGACAATTTAAGGAGGCATATAATGATTATCTTTGAGGAAAATTCAGCATAATACAACTTGAAAATGATATAATAAAAATGTATAATGATGAATTTTGGGAGAAATTATGGAATATTTAAAAAGAAAAATATTGGAAGAAGAAGTTAGGAATGGAAATATTTTAAAGCAGATTCGTTTGAATCATCAACTTGATGTAGAAACCACAAACGAAATTGGAAAGCAGCTTTACGATTTGAACAGGAGAAACAGATGTAAATCAACGATTGAAGGCTTTCCAGGAATAGCGATTGCAATAATTACGGCAGCTGTATTTTAAAGTACCTGTTGTAGGCTTTGCTATGAAGGAAAAATATGAATGAAGAAGTTTTGAAAGCAGAAAGTGTATTCATATACAAAGGATGATGAGGATTATAACATTTGTGTATCAAAAAGATATATAAAAGAAAAATGAAAATATTTTGATAATTGATGATTTTTGGCAAATGGAGTGGCAGCGCTAGGGATTACTGAGATATAGTAAAACAGGGAAAAGCAATAGTGATGGAGTTGGAATTGTTATAGAGTTTTCAAAAGTGGAGAGAGAGGATACAAGAAAAGGAATTAAGTAGAATCTTTGAGTAGAAAGTACGGATTTGCCAACGATAGAAAATTGATTTTTGATTAGGGAAATTTTTGACGTGAGAGGAGATAAAAATAATTTATCAATATTGGATGGAAGTAAATTTTATGGCTTTCAAAGACAAAATAATTTTAAAACAGCAAGTACAAGGTGAAATTGAGTTATAGAAAAGAGTTTTGGAGAAAATAAATATGATTTCTTCTGGAAGAACTGATAAAGGTGTTCGTGGAAAAGGTCAAGTTTCAAACTGAGAGAAAATGTACCACTTGAGTCTCATAAACAAATAAATAAAAATTTGAAAAAGATATAAAAATACTAGAAATTGATGAAGCTTTCTATATGAATTTAATTCAAGATATGATGCTAAAATAGCGAACATGCATATATTATGAAATGTGAAAATGATTTGGAAGTTTTGAAACAGAATATATAACAGCTATAGAGATTGAGTGTCAGATTAAATTATAATGCAAACATGTGTAGGAAAGCATAATTTTTAGTAGTTTCTATGAGATAGAGTTTTTAAAGGCTCCGGAGAGAGGAAATATATAGGGCTGACTGTGAATATGACAAAAATACAAAAGAAAGTGTATTTATTAAGATTTGTGGTGATTCTACAATGGATTAAATCGTGATGGGATCAACGTAGTAGCAGTATATTTTGGAGAAAAGAAAGAAAATTATATAGTGATGAAAAATTAAGAAAAACCAAATATAAAAGATGTGATTTAAAATAATGGAAGCACCAATCGGAAGGACTTTTATCTTTATGAAGTTGAATATTAATAAAAAGGAAGTAAAAATGAAAACATATATTAAGGGAATTGTGATAGCAAAAGATAGTGATTTATTGTTTGAAATTGTGGAAATATGAAGATGAAATGGAAGGAAAGCAAGTGTGAAATTGGAATATAAAACCATTTGCAAAGCCACGGAAAGAGTTTTTGTGATATTAACTGATGAAATTGTATCAAGGAATAGAAGTTTTAAAGATGGTTTGATAGAGAAAAAGCTTATTTGTATGGAGTTTCAACGTCTAGCATTTCAGGTTATGGGACGGATTGGGTGTGTTTTAAAATATTTTGTTTAAAAGATTGGGACAAAACAGTAGAATTAAGACTAGCAGACGAAGATATTATAATAGGTCAAAATTTATATTCTCAGTTTTGGTTTGAAATGAGTAGAAAATTTATCAAAATGAGTATGGAGATACGTCCCTAGATATTTAATGAGATTAGATTTAAAAGAAATAAACATTTGGACATTGATTGAGATAACAAATTGTAATGGATACACATCTGTTAATGTATAAATTTGGAGAGAAAAAGGAGAAAATTATGCATAGTCATGATGTCAAAGTATAGAAAATATAGTGACTATTTGAAGGAACATGAAAATAAAAACCGTCGCATCAGAGAATAAAATATTTGAATATTTATTGAGAAATCACACACACCCACTACAGTAGACGAAATATTTCTGTAAAATTAGCACTGTGAAATACCAACATTATCTCCAGCGACAGTCTATAATACTTTAAATTTGTTGTAGAACGAAAAATTGTTCAAGAAATAATAATTGAAGAAAATGAAGCAAGATATGATTTAAAAGAAGATGAAACTCATGGTCATTTTAAAATGTAAAAGCTGTGGAGTAATTACAGATTTTGACTTTCAGATGTATAGATTTTTATCTCGATTTGGGTGATGCACAAATAGATGAAATGCATTTTATTTTAAAGGTATTTGGTGAAAAGGCGTTTACTAAGCGAAAATTAAAATAGTTGTTTAGAAAATTAAACAACTTATTTTTATTATTGCAAGTGTAAAATAAATTGTTATAATGAGTGTATTCATATAGGAGGAACAATGAGAAATTAAAGATTTACACATACAGCAAAATTCTCTAAAAGTATTAGCAGCTGTTGTAGGAATTGCAGAAATAGTTATATGGTGGTTATCTTTTCGTAGAAAATGTCACGATTTTGAATAGATCTACTAGAGAATATATAGTTAAAGTAAATGGTAGGTGCAGAATTTATAAAGATGATGAGTTTGAAAAAGAGTTTCAAAAATTTAAAACAAGGAGCAGAAAAGTGTACTCAGCACCAGCAAAAACAACAATTAGAAAGCAGCAGGAATTGATACTAAAAGATTATAAAATTTACCTGATGATGTTTTAAAAGAATATTTGGTACAAACATCGATGACAGAAAAGTTTTAGCAACATCAGCAAAAGATTTAGAAAGTTTAAAGTAGGGAAGCTGGTGAAATTAATAAACAGAAGTTGCTGCTATGGAAAAACAAATAGGAAGTAAACTCGAAATTTGCTCAGTATATTATGACAAATGGATATAATTTTATCTACTTTTAAAGAACAATTATGAATTGATAATTTCTAAAAGTGCAAGAGATACAGTCACAAAATTAAAAATTTTCAGATGAAGAAATTAAGAAAACTTATGAACGATAACATAAATACACGGAAGATTTTATAGACCAAACATTTGAAGAAATGCTAAAGCCAAAAATAACTGAATCATTGATGATGACAGAGGAGAGCAACTTTGGGTTTTAAGTCTCGTTTATTGATAAAACATTTTAGAAAAGCAAAATTGAGTTTAAATTACCAGAATATAAAGAGTATTGTATGATAAAACAAAACAAGATTTATAGTAGAAAAAGAAGGATATAAATTTACAAAAAGCAAACTTAAATGAAATGGTATTGCTGGGCGATTCTTTTCTGGTCTAGGAGGATATTCTGAAAGATTAGTAGATAGTGCTAAATCTGTACGGAACAAAAATTTATCTAATTTAGTAGATAGAGAATGAGCTAAAAGAAGTAGGAATAAAAGGCAATCCTGAATTAGCTGGATTATCGGAATTAGGAGATTATTCTACATTATAATTATATAATTGACACTTACTCAAACCGACAGATGCAGAAATGCAAGCTAAATTTAATGCGAATAAGAAATCTTTATAATATTCAAGATACACAATCACAGGATATGTATAGTTGGTCAAGATTGTGCAGCAGCCTGTGAGATTGGACCACATTGAAAAATAGCTGAAGAAGTTACAATAACAAAAAGATATCGCTACAAAAAGCAAAAGAATTAAGAAAGCCAAGATCCGTCAGCTGTAAAATGGTGGTAGTTTAGGTGAAAATACAGATATAACAGGATTTGTTCCAGAACTTTGCAGAGGCCATAAAAAGCTAAAAGCAGGAGAGATTGGCAGGCCTGTAAAAAGCCAGTTTGATATCATATAATTTATGTAAGCTAAAGATTCAAAAATGAAAATCTTGCAACAGTAGTCATATATTATTAACTCCTACTATATCTAATGAAAGTAAAACTGAAATTAATATAGATTTTAAAAACACAGTTGGATACTAAAAAGTTTCTTGGGGAACAGGTAAATACACAAGATAAATTTAATTTTGCAATTAAAGAACAGTTTAAAAATTGAGTAAATCAGATTCTATACCAGGGATTGGGACAGATGTAGCTTTTATCAACTAAAATTATTCTCAGCAAAAGTTGGAGAAACAATAGAACATAAAAGCTCAATTTGGTTCGTTCTGTTGATTAAAACAAAAAGAAGTTCCGTTTTAAAGAAGTTAGTTTCAATGATGTAAAAGAAAAGAATTAGATTAGAATTAGCATTTGAATATGCGAATAAAAACAATTGGAAACATTCAATAGAAATATAAAAAGGATAGAAAGAGAGTGTAGAAAAACTCTGTAAATATTTAAAAAGAATAGTCTCTATGATAGAATATAAAATATCGTAGGAGGCTATATGAAAAAGAGAAGTTTTATAAAGTTAAATCATTAACAGAAGGAAAAGTATTTAATTTTTATATTGACTAACCTCAAAAATAAGTTAAAATAATATAAAGGACAGTTAAGGAGTATACATGATATTAATCTTTTGTGTTGCCCTTGTTTATGCTATGCAAAAACCAATTATTGATAAAATAACATATATAATGGTACTGAAAATAGTAAAATAATATGGATAAATGTTCTGAAATTTAAAACAAATAGTTCATTAAATATATCAGATGTTGATACGTTAGTGGATAATTTTAAATTTGCACAAAAATAATATGTTAATGTGAATATAGAACCAAGTAAAGAAAAATGGAAAAGTTAATGTAGTAATAACTAATACACTAATCCATTTTCTTTTTCTTTTGGTATAGATAATTATGGACTGATGATGGTATATATAGATATACAGTTGATTTATCGAGTTCTGGTCTTATCCTTAATGAAAACTTAAATATATCATATACTTTTGTTAAATCAATAAATCCAAAAAGAAAGTTGAATTAAAACCAGGTGAAATTGTTGAAATTCCAAAACCCGAGGAATTGAAAAGAAAGCGAGGAAAAACAATAATTTAACACTAAGAATGAAAAATACTCACAATAGCATTTGATCCGTCATGTAGTATTGATAAAATAATTGAAAATGAAATGAGGGAAAAATTAGAAAATGGAAAAAGATTTATCTGAGATAAAAGATAGATTAAATATAATTCCTCATGAGGATTCTAAATAGTGTTACGTTAAAACATGTTTTAGAAACAAGAACAAGAATATTAAAAGTCCAAGATGTAGTAAATGATATCAAAAGTAGGGGTATTATTAATAGTTAAGAACAAAGTAGTAGCTAATATTATAAATAAAGAAACTATCGAAATATAGTATTACTGAAAATAGATATAGAAAAATTCTTAAATGTTAAATATATTGAAGGTTTAGCTTATAGTAATTCTAAAAAATGGTATAAATACTTTAAGTTCAAATGATAAATTTGAAAGGCGGAAAAATCAGATGCTAAAATTGGGATCCCCAGTTTAAAAACTCTAATAAAAATAATTTTTAGATGAAGTGATATTTAAAATAGATGCTCACCACTAAAAATGTTAAAGTTGATGAAAAAGCAAATAACTTAGTGTTACCTATAAAAAGAAGGGAGAGAAATAAAATGATAGTAATTATTGTATTAATATTTTACACTATCAATTTATTGTACATATATAGTGCATCTTTTATTGCCATTTATATGGCTTTTGGGATTATTACATTTACAACCTGATTATGATAATGGGAAATATAAAAAGAAGTTTTAACATATTATGAAGAAGATAAGAATATAATATTACCTAAGGAATTTATGAGATGTTGGATATATATAACTATATTGATCCAGAATATGTAATTGATTTTAAAATAAAAATAAAGCTAAAAACTAAGTATATATTAGGAGGAAGATGATGAAATAAGGTCTCAAAAATATTCCAAAAATTTACATTTAAGGGATCAGAGAGTATATTATAGATAATCTGTTATAAGGACAAAAGTAAAAGGGAAAATCATTTTTGTCAAGATAGAAGAATATTTACAGAAAAATAAGGAAAGAATATTTCAAAATATTTTATCAGATCCAAATAACAAAGGAGTAAGAATATGTGGACATGAGTAGGGCCGTATAAGTCTACCAAAGTGGGAACTATGCTATACGGATCGTAAAATATATATAAATAATCATATTGAAGAAGAATCATTAGAGAATATGGTAATGAAAAGACTACATGTAGAGAACAAAGAAAAAGGATTTTTAAAGAGAAAAGTTAAATATGAAGACATAGATTGAAATATATAGAATATAGGAAGTTTATCGAGTTCTATATATGAATGTTGAATATAAACATAATAAAGATAGTATTTCTAATACTGAAAATTTAGGGATTCTAAAATTCTGATTATTAGAGAAATATATAAAGGAAATGGAAAAATTCTATAATAAGAAAACATTTAATTTTGCTATTAGAGAATGATAAGAAGGAGAGATATAAATGAAAATAGAAGAAGAATAATAGTAGCTTGTAGCATTAATGAGTTTAATAAGTTTTAGTGAAGCACAAGAGCAAAGACAAAACTATGGAGGAGATGTTATTGAAATCCAGGAGTTTTTCAATCTAAAGCATGAGAAATTTTCTAGGGAATTTGATCTAATAATTCTAACATAATGATAGATAAGAAGTCCTTTATTAATAATAAAATGAAATAGGTAAATGCATGGATCTAGGAAAATAAAAGTAGTAATGGAGAAAATGAAGTGGTATTAAATGTAGCAGATGGAGAATTAAAACCTGCACTTATAGATGCTTCATTTTGCTGAATTTCAGCAACCAAAGTAATAGATGAGAAAGATTTGAAATCCGTTGCTGATGTGACAAGAAGCGATAAACAAATGAAGGTGAGATTTTAATCAATAAAACATGACAGCACATAACGAAAAGAAAGTAAATGCTAAAGAAAAAGAAATATTAAGATGGAACGTATTAAATTACGAGGGCATTAGTAAATAAAGAACAGATGTTGCTCTTACATAAAACATGTGTACCCTTAAAATTGAACAAAAATAAAGAAACTTTATTATAGCGAATTTTAATGACTAATAGGAAAGAGCAAACCAATGAAAATAAAAGACAGTGATCTGTAAATATTTAAAATTCTTCTATGGTAGAATATAAAATATCGTAGTAGGCTATTTTATGAAAAGAAAAGTTAGTTTACAGTTACTGCTCCACTTTTGGTGAGTTTCAGCTGAAGTTCTTCCAGAATGCCAGCTTATCAAAATTCTATAAACCAAAATGATGATTGAAAAGCCTGAGTTTCTGGGTTCGCATTAAAAATGTTAAAAGTTGATAAAAAGCAAATAAATTTGTGCCACCAATTAAAAGAAAGGTGACGATAATAATAGGTTTTAGGTATAATTTAGGGTAATAATATCAATATTTTAGTTTTGGTGTTAAAAATATTGTTCTTTTCAACTACTTTTATCAATCAGCGAGTATGAAAACAAATTTTGGAAATAATAGCACAACAAGTTGGCTAAAAGCTTATACAACAATAGGAATATGAGTTTTAAACTCGATGAGATAAAAGTTGAGGTTGAAAATACGATTGCTTTTAAAAAGATATACTTATTATATATATAAATATGGAGAAGATATGAAAATTTACAGAAATTGATAAAAATTTAGATAGACGATAATGAATTTGCTTATTTTATTATTACATAACAAAATTTCTCCATATTTAGAACAGAAATATAAATTTTAAATGAAGAAAAGAAGTTGTTAGAGATTTAAAAGAGTATAAAACATGATTATGAAATTCATAGAGAGAGCCAAGCATAATGATATGGGTATAATAATAAATTAATTTTTCGTGATGATTATAATAAGGTAATAGAAAGAGAATTAAAAGGTTTATACTATATAGATATTGATAGTGAATCTTATGATGTGGCATAGATAATTCCAAGGAATATAAAGACGTTGGGGTCAACGAAATTAATCCAGAAGAAATACTTAATGGAATTGATAGACCAGCAATACTTATAACAGTCGATAAAGAAAAAGGTATCAAGAGAAGAGTAATTAAATTAACGCTTTTTATTCAGAGAATATATATATAATAGTGTATAGTGGCGATTAGCATAAATTATAAAATAAGATATGGAATTAATAATTATGTAAAAGTACATATGTCTTCTTAAAGCTGAGGAAAAACATCGATGAGTTACCTATATAGCGCTACAAATACATTTAAAACTCTTTGGCACAAAGGGTTTAGTGTATTTAACATTATCAGTAGATAGAATTATCATCATATTTACAAGAAAATTCTAAAATTACATAAGTTTAAAAAGACTCATGAGAAAGAACATGTACCTCAAACTGTTTTATTTTTCTATCCAGTTTGTTGGTACATGTGTTTCATCTTATCCTCTCATATTGAAATATTTTATATTAAAAATAGAAATTTTAATTATTTTAAAAGTATCTAAAGAAAAATTTTTCTCCATTAGATTTTCAAACTTCGAGTATCAAGATTGACGTATACCGTGCAGATTGAATAATACGTATATCAGGATTATTTTAATAAGTTCAGCTAACAATTCTTTCGTTTCACGCCTTTTGCTTTGAAGTCCAGCTGCGACAATTGTTCACCAAACTGCACCATAGGAAGAATACCGCTATTACAGCGAACCCATTTTATAATAGATTTTCTCTCTACATAAGCCAATACGTAACTTCCAT